>Ga0193963_1001345_pt1 | contig 12246 bp, 10 predicted proteins | sample FB_6_MG_FD_140359 | JGI IMG/M metagenome (GOLD analysis project Ga0193963, IMG submission 140359) | Microbial mat bacterial communities from the Broadkill River, Lewes, Delaware, United States - FB_6_MG | ecosystem: Environmental > Aquatic > Freshwater > River > Microbial mats | place: USA...
CCTTGAATCATGGGGGCATTGCGCAGGCTGAACGCCGTTTCCGGGTGCATCTCACCGTAGGCCAGGTGCTTCAGATCCAGCGACGGTTGACGCAGCGTGACTTCCGCTCCGTCAGGGTAAGTAAAACGGCTCTGCTGCCACTGGATATAGGCGTAGGCTTCGGGTGCGACCTGACCTTCTGCGGCCATTTCCGCCGGGGTCTTCAGGCGCAACTGGTGTTGCAAAGCCACCGATTGGGTTTGCAATTGCTCACCGTAGGTTGGCTCTGGTTGCCATGTGAGGGTGTCTCCGGTTTTGACCGGAATGCTCATCTTCAGCAGACCACTGAACAGCGGTGTTTTGCTGTCTGCCGGTATCAGGCCCTTGCCACCACGCACATGGCAGGCCAAGCAGGCGCGAGCGTTATACACCGGGCCAAGGCCGTCACGGGCATCGGTAATGGTCGGGGCTTTGACCCAGGGCTGACGCGCCAGCGCACGCCCGGCGTGAAAATCGGGCTTGGCCTCATCGGGCAGTGACGGAGCCAGCTTGTCGAAGCTGGGGAAAGGAATCAGAGACGTGGTGGCATTACCGCCAGGGCGGCTTTCTGATTCTGAAACAGCAGGAGCAGGAGAGTCTGCTGAACGCTGTGCTTCGCTGCAACCGACTAATAATCCTGAAAAAATTGCCAAAAGAGGGACGGAAAGCTGAACACTTGTACGCTGCGCCAATAACGCAAGAAGCCGGGACAAGCCCGGCTTTTGCTGTGACGTAGATGGGCGGTCTGATGACCGCCGGGATCTTGTATCACTCAATGCTGAAACACCTCACCACTTACTCACAAGCCTGAGTTGGGTTTTCGGTGTCGCAGCCGGAAGCGTCATCGTCTACGACATCTGTATCCAGTTTCATGTTGTCTGCAATGCTGGCGATCAGCTTGGACTGCGCATTCAGAGCAACAATGGCTTTGCCAACCGGGTTATCGGCGCTGCGGTTTGCTTCCATGATCAGGACATCAAATGGCTCGTTGTTGCGAGCTTTGGTGTCAATCGCCTTGTACTGCTCTGCGGTTGCTGTCAGAGCCGCTTCCAGAGTGGTCGCCTGAGCGGTTGCACCCACATCTTTCAGGTAGTTGTCCAGACCGTAGCCGCTGACCTTGTTGGTTGTGATGTTGTCAGTGCCATCCAGTGTACTGTCGTAACCTGCGTAATCACCGTAGTAGCTGTTGCTTACACCTTCGGCATTCAGCCAGATATCGCGGTGCGTGTTGTCGGAGAAGCAGGAATGCTCGTCTTCCTGAGAGTTGGAAGAGTAGGCGATCTGCATGCGTTCACCCGCCAGTTCTCCTTCAGACAGCGTGCCCATACCGGTCATGATTTCAGCCAGTTTCTGCTTGGCCTGTGCTTCGGTCTCAACCGTGGTGAAGGCGGTGCGGTAAGTTGCGCCCGTTTTCCAGCCGTCACGAACGCTTTCCAGATCCGCAATCAGTTTGTCGACGGCCACTTCCATAAATTTGTGGCGGCGGTGCGACACTTTACTGGAGTCATAGCCCAGCAGAGCGACTTTCTGGGTGGCTGCTTCAGCAGAAGCCAGCGTCAAGGTGTTGCCGTAACCGGGTTGGAAATCAGTCAGTGGACGCTGGCCACCCATTACACCGGTGTTAATGGCTTTATCGCGGTCGGTGCCATTCGTGGTGGACTGGTCGGTGGTGTTCAGATCCTGACCCCACAGGATAAATTCAATCGCGTGGTAGCCCGCAATCACATCGTGTTCATCGTCGGCCGTGGCGGTGTTGGCCAGCAGGTCGGCGTTGATCGTAACGGCTTGGTTGCCAATGATGTTATCGGCCTCGTTAGCGTCAGCATAAGCCTTGTCGATCGCGCCATTACCATTGATGCCTGCCTGGTTGGCGGTTACACCAATTTTATCGGTACCAAAGTCGGTGTTATTGGTTTTGACGTAGTCGATCAGTGCTTCACCCAGAGGCCAGGCGTTGATATCGCCTTCCGGGCCGTCTTCAGCGCTGTAGTTCGTAGAATCAATCGGGCTGTTACGAAAGCGGTATACCTCGGTTTGGCCATACGGCTCACGAGCCACCAGCCAGGCTTTCTTGGCGGCTTCCAAAGTGGTTTCTGTTGGGTTTGTACGCAGGTTTTCCAGAGCGATTTTCAATTCTTTTGCCGTTGTTACCGAGTCGCTGTACGCCGCGTAGGCGATATCCGCGTTGGTATCAACAACCTGCTTAACTTTGGCCACATCAATGGCGATGCTTTTGTCCTCGGATGAGGATGAAGAGGAATCGCTGCCACAGGCAGTGATCAGGGTTGCAGCAGCAACGACGGCAGCCAGTTGGTTCAGTTTCATGGTTATCGCTCCGGACGGTCTAACGTTTCCCGCTCCATCTTGATTTCAATCAGCACTCTGGAGTCGGCTCATGGATAGAATTCACGGCATGCTAAAGATAATGAAAACAATTATCAATGGCTAATAATTTAATTATCATAAGAGTTTGATTCTCAGTGTGATAAAGTTTTGCAATATAATTTGAAATCGCACTTTGATTGATGAGAGAACAGTCGTGAAAATATTCTTCCCATTGGCTCTGGCTTGTCTGGGGCTGGTCGCCTGTGGTGGTGATAGCAACAGCAAAGGCAGTGAACCCGCACTTCAGACCAAAGCCAGCCTGGGCGAGGCGTTGTTTCACGATGTGAATCTGTCGGCCAATCGCACCCAGGCCTGTTCCACTTGCCACAATCCGGATCATGGATTTGTCGATAATCGTCATAACGTCACGAGTCACTCTGCCGAAGGTGCAGGGGCTGTTTCGTTAGGAGATGACGGCACGTCTTTGGGAGACAGGAATGCGCCAACGGCGGCGTATGCGAGTGTGTCTCCGGCGTTTGAAAAGGGTACTCAGACCCGAATCAACAGCAAGCAACCGGATTACGAAGGTTTTATTGGCGGGCAGTTTCATGATGGCCGTTCCAGCACTCTGGCCGATCAGGCTGAAGGGCCACCCTTGAATGCGGCGGAAATGGGTATGGCCAGTGAGACCGATGTGGTCGCGCGTCTGCAAGAAAATCAACACTATGTGCAGGCGTTTGAAGCCCTGTATGGTGCGGCTATCTGGGATGATGCCACGCAAGCCTACAAGGCCATGGCGGATGCGATTGCCGAGTTTGAAAAAACCGATGTCTTTGCACCGTTTGATTCAAAGTACGATCGTTCTTTGTTACCTGCTGGTGACCCGAACAAATACTCGTACGACACTATTTCCAAGGCGGGGTTTGGCAAGTCTATCTTCTTTTCCCAGCAATTCACCAACTGTGCAACCTGTCATCAGCTCAAGCTTCAGAGTCGCAGTAGTGAGACGTTTACGGGCTATGAGTACCACAACATCGGTGTGCCCAAGAATCTGCAGGCCCAGCAAGCCAATGGCCGAGGCCCGGATTTTACTGATCCGGGGCTGCTGGATAATCCGGCGGTAGTGGCCGAGTCCGAACGCGGCAAGTACAAGGTGCCAACGTTGCGTAACGTCGCCGTGACTGGCCCTTATATGCACAACGGCGTGTTTGCCGAGCTGGATACGGTGATACGTTTTTACGATCACTTTCTGGCTGGATCGACGAATACCCTCAACCCGGAAACCGGCGTTGCCTGGCGTGACCCGAAAGTACCTGAAACCGTGTCTGTTGATGAGTTGAACGATGGCCCGAAATTATCAGAGGCGAAAATTGAAGCGCTTGTCTGCTTTATGCTCACCCTGACGGATAAGCGCTATGAGCATTTGATTTCCGATGCAGATTGGGACAATTGCGAATAGCCATTTGCTGCTGCATCTTCGGGGCAGGATTTCCGGGTGGATGTTATTGATTGAATGGGCGTGTTAAAAATCAGCCTCGATTATGTTCGGGGCTTTTTTATGTTTGATGATGTGATGACCTGGCTGGGTGCCGGTTGGCTGGAGCCGTCGGTAGTGCTGCTGCTGTTGCTGGTATCGGTGCTGGCGTCATTTATGACAGCCGCGTTTGGTATTGGTGGTGGCGTTCTGTTGCTGGTCTCTCTGGCGTCTATTCTGCCGGTGAGTGCATTGATTCCGGTTCATGGATTGATTCAGCTTGGCTCGAATGGTAATCGGGCGGTGATGACCCGACATCATATTGACTGGAATATGGTGAGATTTTTCGGTGTTGGAGCGGTTGTCGGGGCCTTGCTGGCCTCCCTGATTGTGGTGCAGCTACCGTTGCAGTGGATTCAGTTGGCGGTTGCCGGATTTATCCTGTTTCTGGTTTGGGGGCCGAAGCCTCAAAAGCAGGAGTTGTCTGTGCCGGGGCGAGTGATCTCGGGTGGTGTAACAACATTGGTGTCGATGTTTGTAGGAGCAACCGGGCCATTGGTGGCCGGATTAGTGCATCGGGGTAGTTATGACAAGATGACGCATACCGCGACGTTCGCATCCTGTATGACGTTGCAGCACTGTCTGAAAGGCGGTGTGTTCGTCAGTGTTGGCTTTGCTTTCTGGCAGTGGCTGCCGTTTATCAGTGTGATGATTGTGGCTGGCGTGGTGGGTTCGTGGCTGGGGCTGAAAGCTCTGGATCGAATTCCGGCGGTGTACTTCAAGGGTATCTTCCGGGTTGTGATTACCCTGATGGCGTTGCGCCTGGCGTGGCAGGCTCTGACGGCCTTTGTGTGAGCATACACAGGGCTGATACAGACCCGTAAACAAAAATGCCGCTCACGGAGAGCGGCATTTGAGTGAAGTGAATCAGATCACTTCGGATGCGTCAGGGCCAGTAATTACTTGGCTTCTTTCGCAGCCTTGGCATCAGCCATTACCTTCTCGGCAATCTGCTGTGGGCAAGGCATGTAGTGGCTGAACTCCATGGAGAACTGACCACGACCAGACGTGATGGTACGCAGGTGTCCAATGTAACCGAACATTTCGGACAGAGGAACGTCGGCCTTGATACGTACGCCAGTTGGGCCAGCTTCCTGATCCTTGATCATGCCGCGACGACGGTTCAGGTCACCAATAACGTCACCTACGTTATCCTCTGGAGAGAACACGTCAACCTTCATGGTTGGTTCCAGCAGCTGCGCGCCTGCTTTTGGCATGGACTGACGGAAAGCGCCTTTGGCAGCGATTTCGAACGCGATCGCAGAGGAGTCAACGGCGTGGAAAGCACCATCGAACAGTTCAACTTCAACGTCCAGTACCGGGAAGCCCGCCAGAACACCTTCGTTCATCATGGACTTGAAGCCTTTCTCAACCGCAGGCCAGAATTCTTTAGGAACGTTACCGCCCACAACAGAAGAGCTGAAGGTGAAGCCAGTAGCTGGCTCGCCTGGCTTGATGCGGTAGTCGATTTTACCGTACTGACCGGAACCACCAGACTGCTTCTTGTGCGTGTAGCTGTCTTCGATGGCCTGGGTGATGGTTTCGCGGTAGGCAACCTGTGGCTCACCAACGATCAGTTCAACACCGTAAGTACGCTTCAGGATGTCGACTTTAATGTCCAGGTGCAGCTCGCCCATGCCTTTCAGGATGGTTTCGCCGGAATCTTCGTCGGTTTCAACGCGGAAAGATGGATCTTCTGCAACCATCTTGCCGATAGCGATGCCCATCTTGTCAACAGCACCCTTGTCTTTAGGAGCAACAGCAATGGAGATTACTGGCTCTGGGAAGACCATGGCTTCCAGAGTACATTCGTGCTTTGGATCACACAGAGTGTGACCAGTCTGAACATTTTTCATGCCCACGACAGCCAGAATGTCACCGGCCTGAGCTTCGCTGATCTCGTTACGGTCGTCTGCCTGCATCTCAACCATACGGCCGATACGCTCGGTTTTGCCGGTAGCAGAGTTCAGGATGGTGTCGCCTTTCTTCATAGTACCAGAGTAGATACGGATGAAGGTCAGAGCGCCAAAACGGTCGTCCATGATTTTGAACGCCAGTGCGCGCAATGGCTCATCAGCAGAAACAGTAGCCACTTCGCCTGTCTCGTTGCCTTCTTCGTCAGTCAGAGGCTGAGCGTCGACTTCGGTCGGGCTTGGCAGGTAGTCAACAACTGCGTCCAGAACCAGCTGAACACCTTTGTTTTTGAAAGCAGAACCACAGTAAGTCGGGAAGAATTCCAGTTTGCGGGTGCCTTCGCGAATGCAACGCTTGATGTCATCCATGGAAGGCTCGGTGCCTTCTTCCAGGTAGTCCATCAGCAAATCTTCGTCGACTTCCAGAGCGGTTTCGATCAACTGCTCACGGTACATCTCAACGTCGTCTGCCATGTCGGCAGGAACGTCCAGGACTTCGTAGTTTTCTGGCAGACCAGTGTCATCCCATACGTAGGCTTTCTGGGACAGCAGATCAACAACACCGACGAAATCGTCTTCAGTACCGATTGGCAGAACCATAACCAGAGGCTTGGCAGCCAGTACGTTCTTCACCTGATCAACAACGCGGTAGAAGTCGGCACCCAGACGGTCCAGCTTGTTCACGAAGATGATACGAGCAACTTCGGATTCGTTCGCGTAGCGCCAGTTGGTTTCGGACTGAGGCTCAACACCACCGGAACCACAGAATACGCCAACGCCGCCATCAAGTACTTTCAGGGAACGATATACTTCAACGGTGAAGTCAACGTGTCCAGGAGTATCAATAACGTTCAGACGGTGCTTTTTCCATTCACAGGTAACAGCAGCAGACTGAATGGTAATACCACGTTCTGCTTCCTGGTCCATGAAGTCGGTAGTGGATTCACCGTCGTGAACCTCGCCAGTTTTGTGAATCTTACCGGTCAACTTCAGGATTCGTTCAGTTGTAGTGGTCTTTCCGGCATCCACGTGGGCGAAAATACCGATGTTTCTGTATCTGGATAAGTCAGTCATAACGTACTCAATAGGCCAAGTAAAAATCGGCCCACAATTTACAGGTTTTTGAGGTGTTTTTGAGCACCCAAGAGCAAGAAAATTTGCATAAATGTAAGAAATCTTCAGGAAATTGACTCATAGGTGCAAATTGAGGCTGTTTTCGCGCTGTCAAAAAGGGCTGAAAAATAAAATTTTGAAATTATTGCAAAAGAACTGGACAGTCATGGCAAGTGATGTAACATGCGCGTCGCTGATTCGATATTAGCGAGTTCTTCTGATATCTGTCCAAAAGATATTTAAAAAAGCTGAACATCTTTTTTCCATGTAGGCTTGAAGATCTCAGTGAGTGCTGTAAAGTGCAGCGCCCTTACAGTGTATTAGGCCAGTAGTTCAATTGGTAGAGCGTCGGTCTCCAAAACCGAAAGTTGGGGGTTCGAGTCCCTCCTGGCCTGCCAAATTCAAAATGGTAGCTTCGGCTGCCATTTTTGGCTTCAGGAAATTTCCATGAGTACCGAAACCAAAGCAAGTAATTCAACTCTTGACGTTGTTATGTGGCTGATTTCTGCTGCTTTTTTAGCCGCAGCTGTGGTCGGAAACTACCTGTACGCAGAAGCGCCGCTGTTGTACCGCGTTCTGGGTGTTGTTGCCCTTATGTTGGCCTGTTTCGGGTCTGCATTGGTCACCAGTCAAGGTAAGGCTTTTGCATCCTTATTGAAAGAAGCAAATATTGAGCGCCGCAAAGTAGTATGGCCAACCCGTCAGGAAACCACACAGACCACGCTGATGATTTTGGCGGTTGTTGTCGTGATGGCAATCCTGCTTTGGGGTTTGGATACATTACTGGGCTGGCTGATTTCCGGTTTGATAGGCTGAGGTAGTCATGGCAATGCGTTGGTATGTGGTTCACGCCTATTCCGGTTACGAAAAGCGTGTTCAGGGTGCTTTGTTGGAGCGTATTGAGCGCTACGACATGCAGGATCAGTTTGGAGACGTTCTGGTTCCGACTGAAGAAGTTGTAGAAGTGCGTGACGGTAAAAAGCGCAAGAGTCAGCGTCGTTTCTATCCCGGCTATGTGCTGGTGCAGATGGAAATGAATGATGACACCTGGCACCTGGTTAAACAGACGCCTCGCGTGATGGGCTTTATTGGTGGTACTGCAGATAAACCTGCTCCCATTACCCAGAAAGAAGCCGATGCCATTCTGCAGCGTGTTCAGGAAGGTGCGGATCGTCCGGCACACAAAACGATTTACGAGCCTGGTGAAGTTGTCCGGGTTGCCGATGGCCCGTTTGCTGATTTCAACGGTGTCGTCGAGAGTGTTGATTACGACAAGTCGCGCCTGCAGGTTGCAGTGACGATTTTTGGTCGGTCAACACCGGTTGAACTTGAATTTACTCAGGTCGAGAAATCGTCCTGATTTGTTAACAGGGTGATGTTGTTATCACCAGGGGAGCCTGCGGGCGATACTACCCATTTGGAGTAAGTAATGGCTAAGAAAGTAGAAGGCTATATCAAGCTGCAGGTTGCAGCGGGTAAGGCAAATCCAAGTCCTCCAGTTGGTCCAGCTTTGGGTCAAAAAGGTTTGAATATCATGGAGTTCTGTAAGGCGTTTAATGCGCAAACACAGAGCTTCGAGCCAGGCGCGCCTGTTCCTGTGATCATCACAGCCTACAGTGACCGTAGCTTCAGCTTCGAACTGAAGACTCCGCCTGCCTCTTACCTGTTGAAGAAAGCGGCTGGCATCACCAGTGGTTCTCCTCGTCCGAACACTCAGAAAGTTGGCACTGTTACCCGTGCTCAGCTGGAAGAGATCGCAACGACCAAAATGAAAGACCTGACTGCTGCTGATATGGACGCTGCTGTGCGTACTATCGCCGGTTCTGCTCGTGCAATGGGTCTGAATGTTGAGGGAGTTGAATAATGGCTAAGTTGACCAAGCGTCAGAAACTGATCGCTGAAAAAGTAGAAGCTGGCAAACAGTACTCTTTCGAAGATGCTATTTCCATTCTGGCTTCTCTGCCAAAGACGAAATTCCGTGAGTCCGTCGACGTTGCTGTCAATCTGGGTATTGATGCACGTAAATCTGACCAGAATGTTCGTAGCTCCACTGTTCTGCCTAACGGCACCGGCAAAACCATGCGTGTTGCTGTGTTCACTCAGGGCAACAACGCTGACGTTGCTCGTGAAGCAGGCGCTGACGAAGTGGGTATGGAAGATCTGGCTGAGAAAATCAAAGGCGGCGATTTGGCGTTTGATGTTGTGATCGCCTCTCCGGATGCCATGCGCGTTGTTGGCCAGTTGGGTCAGGTTCTGGGTCCACGTGGTCTGATGCCTAACCCTAAAGTGGGCACCGTAACTCCAGATGTGGCAACTGCTGTCAAAAATGCAAAAGCCGGTCAGGTTCGTTACCGCAACGACAAGAACGGTATTATCCACACCACCATCGGTAAGGTTGATTTCACTGCAGAGCAGCTGACTGAAAACCTGGTTGCTTTGTTGGCTGATCTGAAGAAGATCAAACCAACATCTGCCAAAGGTGTGTACATGCAGAAAGTTGTTATCAGCACTACGATGGGCCCAGGCCTGATCGTTGACCAGGGTTCTCTGGACGTCTGATATTAAAAAGATTTTGGGGGCGGCATGCATTGCATGTGGCTATCCAAGACCGCAGGTGCGTTATCGCTTAATTTCCTGCGTAGATGGTGTGCCCCTGGGACATTCTCCCGGAGCATCACCAAGATAGAGTAACCCGCAAGGGTTCAATTAAACCTCAGTATGGAGTTAATCCGTGGCTTTAAATCTTGATGATAAGAAAGCGATTGTCGCTGAGGTAAATGAGGTAGCCAGCCAGGCACTGTCTGTTGTGATTGCTGACTCTCGCGGCGTTGAAGTTGCTGAGATGACGGCTCTGCGCAAGCAGGCTCGTGAACAAAAAGTTTACCTGCGTGTTGTTCGCAACACCTTGGCGCGTCGCGCCGTTGAAGGGACTGAGTTCGAGTGCATTGGCGAAGGCCTTAAGGGTCCATCACTGTTGGCGTTTTCCATGGAAGACCCAGGTGCTGCGGCTCGCATCTTCAAAGACTTCGCGAAAGCAGAAGACGACTTTGAAGTGAAAGGTCTGGCTGTTGGTGGTCAGTATATGGCTCCGGATCAAATTGATCGTCTGGCCAAACTACCGACCCGCGAACAGGCTCTGGCATCTCTGCTGTCTGTAATGATTGCACCTGTAACCAAACTGGCTCGTACTTTCAACGAAGTACCAACCAAAGTTACTCGTGCTGTTGCGGCAGTTCGCGACAAGAAACAAGACGAAGCAGCTTAATTCAGGCTGCTGCTTAAATTTTATTTGGGAGAAAAAATATGTCTCTGTCTAAAGAAGATATCTTGAATGCAATCGCTGAAATGTCTGTAATGGACGTTGTTGAGCTGGTTGAAGCAATGGAAGAAAAGTTCGGCGTATCTGCTGCTGCTGCTGTTGCTGTTGCAGGTCCTGCTGCTGCTGAAGGCGGCGAAGCTGCTGCTGAACAGACTGAATTCGACGTAATTCTGTCTGCTGCTGGCGACAAGAAAGTGAACGCTATTAAAGCCGTTCGCGAAATCACTGGCCTGGGTCTGAAAGAAGCCAAAGGTCTGGTTGATGGTGCTCCTTCTGCTGTTAAAGAAGGCGTATCTAAAGAAGAAGCAGCAGAAGCTAAAGAAAAGCTGGAAGCAGCTGGCGCTGTTGTCGAAGTCAAGTAATCGACACAGTTTGCTATTCTGCTGCCTTGCACTTCGGTGCAAGGCACATGGCTGGCGGGTTCTCCCGTCAGCCTTTTTCGCGTTATGGAATACGCAGTAAAACCGGCATCTCGCCGGGTTCAATAGCAAGGCAAGTCCTTGAGCCAAAGGTGCAGCTGCCTAATCGAGGAAACAGTCCGGGGATAACTGATGGCTTACTCATATACTGAGAAAAAACGTATCCGTAAGGATTTCGGTAAATTACCGAGCGTCATGGATGTGCCATTTCTGTTGGCTATTCAAATTGATTCCTACCACAAGTTCCTGCAAGAAGGTGCCTCTGCAGAAGCACGGGTAGATGTTGGGCTTCACGCGGCCTTCAAATCTGTTTTTCCTATTGTGAGTTACTCCGGGAATGCAGCGCTCGAATATGTCAGCTACCGTCTTGGTACACCAAGCTTTGATGAAAAAGAATGCATGCTGCGTGGCGTTACGTTCGCTGCGCCGCTTCGGGTTAAGGTGCGCCTGATTGTCTATGATAAAGAATCTTCTACCAAGGCAATCAAAGACATCAAGGAGCAAGAAGTCTACATGGGCGAAATGCCCCTGATGACGGATAACGGTACCTTTATTGTTAACGGTACTGAACGAGTGATCGTTTCTCAGTTGCACCGCTCCCCGGGTGTTTTTTACGATCACGACAAGGGTAAGACACATTCCTCTGGCAAGCTGTTGTACAACGCCCGGGTTATTCCTTACCGCGGTTCCTGGCTGGACTTCGAATTTGATCCCAAGGATCTGGTTTATGTTCGAATTGACCGCCGCCGCAAGTTGCCAGCAACTATTTTGCTGCGCGCACTGGGTTATGAGACTCAGGACATCATTGATTCCTTCTTTGACACCGACAGCTATCGCATTGTTGGCGGTGATATCAAGCTGAAGCTGATTCCTGCGCGACTGCGTGGTGAGACGGCGGCGTTTGATATCAAAAATGATGAAGGCACGATCATTGTTGAAACGGGTCGTCGCATTACCGCTCGTCATATTCGCCAGCTTGAAAAAGCGAATGTGGAAGAGTTGCTGGTGCCAACAGACTACGCTTTGGGCAAATCGGTTGCCAAGGCCGTTGTCGATTCTCGCACCGGTGAAGTGTTGGCTCAGCCAAACGAAGAGATTACCGCTGAAACACTGGCGCGCTTCGAAGAAGCGGCTGTTGATGGTTTTGAAACCATCTACACCAACGAAATCGATTGTGGCCCATTTGTTTCAGACACCTTGCGTATCGATCCGACCAGTAACCGCCTGGAAGCTCTGGTTGAAATCTACCGCATGATGCGTCCTGGTGAGCCACCAACGAAAGAAAGTGCGGAATCTCTGTTTGAGAATCTGTTCTTCACCAGTGAGCGCTACGACCTGTCTGCTGTTGGTCGTATGAAGTTCAATCGTCGTATTGGCCGTGAAGATATTCTTGGTCCAGGCGTGCTGGACAAGGAAGACATCGTTGCTGTTCTGAAAACCCTGATTGATATTCGTAACGGCAAGGGCATTGTCGATGATATTGATCACCTGGGTAACCGTCGTATTCGCTCCGTTGGCGAAATGGCTGAAAACCAGTTCCGTGTTGGCCTGGTACGTGTTGAGCGTGCGGTTCGTGAGCGTCTGTCGATGGCCGAATCTGAAGGC
>Ga0193963_1001346_pt1 | contig 12246 bp, 10 predicted proteins | sample FB_6_MG_FD_140359 | JGI IMG/M metagenome (GOLD analysis project Ga0193963, IMG submission 140359) | Microbial mat bacterial communities from the Broadkill River, Lewes, Delaware, United States - FB_6_MG | ecosystem: Environmental > Aquatic > Freshwater > River > Microbial mats | place: USA...
AAATGTCTAATGGTTTAACAAAATTCTTTGAATATGTAAGAGGTCAAGATGATGATTTCCGTCCAATTATTATCAACAGCTCTATAAAAGATGAGTTTACAGATATGGCACATCTTATAAACAAAAATATAGAAACAAGTAAAGTATCAATAGAACAAGATAGAAACTTTATAAAAGAAGTAACTCTTATATCCAAAGAGTTAGCAAATGGAAACTTTAAACAGCAATTTACTATAAACCCAGACAACGAATCACTCCAAGAATTAAAGCAAATTTTAGAGAACTTATCATTGGGACTACACAGTGAGTTCAATGAAATTACTCAGGTATTTACTAGATTTGCTCAAGGTGATTTTCATGTGCAATACGAAAAAGAAGTATCTGGAGAGTTTAATAAAATCAAAACCTCTATCAACACTTTAGGTAGCTCTTTAGTTAGTTTCCAAAATGCAATTGATAATGCAGTACTAAATATTAAAAAAGGCGACTTCACTTCAAAAATTCCTTTAGATAATTATGAGGGAGATATGAAAGAATTGGTTATGGGATTAAATTCAATTGTAGAAAACTTATCTGTAACGTTTAAGGATATAAATAATGCAGTATTAGCTTTATCTGAGGGAAATTTTACTCAAGAACTTGATCAAAAATATGATGGTGAATATTTAGTTATGAAAAATGCAATTAACAATTCGTTTATTAAACTAGCGGATGTTATAAAAAATGTAAATAAATCATCAAATATAATATCAGATAGTTTGACACAATCAGCTATTACAACATCATCATTATCAAACTCATCAGAAGAACAAAGTTTATCTGTAATACAAATGTTAGAATCTATTCAAGATATAGCAACAACTATCAATAACAATCTAACAAATACAACTGATACAGTAAGAGTTGCAAAAGACGTATCTAATATGGCAGTTGAGGGACAAGATGCAGTAAATGAAACTTTAGAGGTTATGAATAAAGTTGTTGAAAAAACAGGACTTATTGAAGATATTGCATATCAAACAAATCTGCTAGCCCTAAATGCAGCAATTGAAGCAGCACGTGCAGGTCAAGCAGGAAAAGGTTTTGCTGTTGTGGCAGTAGAGGTGCGAAAACTAGCTGAACGAAGTCAAATAGCAGCAATGGAAATAACAGAAATTACAAATACTTCATTGGAACAAAGTCAAAGAGCTGGAAAGTTGATGAGTGATATTTTACCAAAAATAGAAAAAACAACCCAACTTATTAGTGATATAGAACAATCATCAAGAGATCAAAATACAACTATGAGTGAGATCAATTGTTCCGTTGAGAACCTAAGCCAAAAAATTAAAACAAATACATCTGATGTAAAAAATCTAGAACAAAATGCATTAGCAATAAATGACGAATCAAAACAACTATTATCTAAAATGCAATACTTTAAAGTTAAAGGATAAAAATAATGAAGAAAAAACTTATAATTTTATTGCTAGCAACAATATGCATACTAAATGCCAAAACAATAGATGAAAACTCTACAAAAATGCTTGATGAGAATCAAAGTAAAATTCAAAGTGATACTTTTATAAATGTAATTTCAAATGCAAAAGATACGATGATATATTTGAATAATGAATATATTGGAAATACTCCTATTAAATTATATCCAGTACCAGCATACCAAAATATGAACTTAACAGCAAAGATTGATAAAAATTATTACGAAAAAGATCTTTCAGGAACAATTAGAGTACGAAAGCAAACTATGCCAACATATAGTTTAAAATTTAAAAAAGCTAAAGCAAAATTATTTTTTATCGGAGAAGATGCAGACTTACACATTAATGGAAAGTTTATCAAAAAACTAAATGCAACAAACAGAGTCGTAACTGTAATAGCTGACAAAAACGTAAGTATAGAAATTATCAATCAAGATAATGACGTCTACTCAACTATGGAAGATATTCAAGCCAATACTACTACAAATATTCCATACAAAATAAAACCTATCAATAATGAGATCAAACTATTTACAACTACGATTGGTGATAATATGTGGGAAGACACAAAAGAAGCGGCTACTAAAGCTACAAACTGGAAACAAGCTAAAAAATATTGTAAAAAACTTGAATTAGGGGATGTGAAAGATTGGTATGTACCAACTATAGATCAGTTAAATGAATTATATGAAAATAGAGATAAAATTTATCATGGTTTTGGTGGAGCATTTTATTGGTCTGATGATATCTTTTCAGATAAGAAAAATATATGGAACTATTCTTATGTTAAAGATTTTGAAGAGGGAGAAACAAAAACCTCAGTAAAAGAATTTGCCCAAGGCCGTATTCGATGTGTTAGAGATATCATCTCAGATATAGAACAAGAATAATATCAATATATTATTCTTGTTGGCACTTTTCACAAACTCCATATAAATACATAGTATGATTTAGCAATTTAAAGCCTTTTTCTTTGGCAATTTTACTTTGCTCTTTTTCAATTTTATCATTCATAAACTCTACAATCTGATTACACTTTACGCAAATCAAATGGTCATGATGTTCTTTAAAATTAGTTTCAAATTTTTTTGTATTTTTATCTAATGATATAGAAGCAATAAGATTTGATTCTTCTAAAAATACCAATGCTCTATATACTGTTGCTATTCCTATTTTTTCATCAGGATATCTTTCAAGTATAATATTATAAAGATCTTCAGCACTCAAATGCTTTTTACAATTTAATATAGTTTCAAATATAACCTCTCGTTGTTTTGTATATTTTAGACCTTTTTGCTTGATCACCTGCTTTAATTTTTCAATTATTTCTGTATTGTCCTGCATATATTCTCTCTTTACTTGTCATTACATAATTATAACATAATCTCTTTAAATTGAATTAATGATAACAGCTATCAATATTAAGTATTTGTTAAGAAGAATTACTCTAATATTTCAATATTAATAATGAATATCAATATGATAAAAGGATTTAAATGTGTATATTAGAAAATAGTGATATGAAAGAGTACTTAGATTTTATAAGTATTGTCGAGAATAGACTCTCATCTCACAATCAGCTATTGACATTTAATAAATCAAAAATACTAGAAATACTTTTTGAAAATAGTGAGCACTTAAGTGTAGAAGATATTGTAAGAATATCAAAAGAGAAAGATATTGAATTAAAAACTACAACAGTGTATAGAACATTAGCTACATTTGAAGCTTTTGGAATAGTTGACTCAATATTAGTCAATGATAAAAAAAGATATGAACTTTCATATTTTAAACAACCTCATTATCACTTATATTGTCAATCATGTCATACAATAAACGAATTTGAAAGTTTGGATATCCATGATAAGTTTTTGATACATTTAAAGAACTTAGAATTTAAACCAACTAATTTCAATGTAATTATAAATGGGATTTGTAAAAAATGTCAAAAATAATACAATTTATTCGTCAAATATTTAAAAAAAATTCAAAGTTGAATGGTGCCTATTTTAGACACTTACATACAATAAGGAGGGGAAATAAATTTCATTCTAAAACTTAAAAGTAGTATTAGAAAATTAAAATCAAAAGCGCTAAAGATGAGAAAGCTTCGAAAATTTTACATCTTTAGCAAAAGTGTTCAATATAAAATATTGAACTTTATTATATCACAAAAAGGGAAAATAAAGTGAAAATTCAAAATAAATTCAAATTAAGTTTAGTAGCCGCAATGATGGCAACTACTTGTGGCTATGCAGGAACTGTGAGCGCACCAAATGTAGATAGTATTGAAATTAGTGGAGACTTAGAGTTAAAACAAATTAGAGAAAAAACTGAAGGTACTACAGGTGGCACCAACAATAAAAGAACGGCAGAAGCTCACTTAAATATTGATGCAATGGTGAATGATAAGCTAGAAGTACACACAGTATTTGAAATTTACGATGACAATCAAGCAAATTCTGCCGCAGATAAAACTTTTGATGTACAAGAGATTTATGGTGTATTGCCAATCATGGAGGGAAAAGGGAAGATTATTGCAGGACTTGTAGCTAATGCACCATATGGAACAGAGGCATTTGATAATGGTGGTGAAGCTTGGAGACTAGCTATTTTTGCACCAGTTGCACAAGGTATCAAAGTAGGAGTAGTTTCAAAAGTAGAGAAAGAAAAGGATGCATCTGACGATAAAGGCGATTCAGGGGCTACTGTAGTAAGAGTTGATGGTAAATTTGGAGATATCCAAGCGGGATTAAAATATGCTTCAATGTATGCAAATAAAGATGATGGACAAACTCCAGTAGCAGCTGCTGATAAAGAAAAAGAAGTAGAACTTCTTTCAGGATATATTATGGGATCAGCAATGGGTGTAGACTTTGGAGCAGAGTATTTAACACAAGATGTTGAAATGGTTGGAGCAACAACTCAACCAAAAGACCCAAAAGCCTATTTTGTAAATGCCTCTACTGCATTTGGTTCATTTAGTACAGGTGTTTCGTATATGGACCTTTCAAATGGTGCAAAAGCTGGTGATGATTATGAACCAGGTGTGATATTTGATGGTGAAGATATTGCTTCGAGTGCTACAAAAGATACAACTGCACTTGTTATCCCTTTTGGATATGACTTTGGCAATGGACTTAGCGCAAATGCCGCATATATTGATGCAGATATCATGGATGAAGATATAACAGAGATTGATCTTGGGGTTGCATATACTTTAAATGATAATGTAGAATTAGCATTAGGTTATGGAGATTGGGATAGTAAAATAGATGCCAATGACAAGCAAAATATAGAACTTGTAATGACAGTAACATTCTAATATATGAAGATAGGACTACATAATTATGTGTAGTCTTATTCCTTTATTAATTTTTAAAAAAGCTTTGTAATATAACGTTTCTCCAAAACAAAATTAAATTCGAAATTTAACATAGATGATAACTCTTAATTTTTCATATATTACAAGGTTTTTTTAAAAATTAAAATTAAAAAGGAAAAAATATGGCACAGCACATAATAGAACAGTTGAACGATTTTAAAACATTTAGATTTCATGATAGACTTAATAGTATTGTCAATTTGAACTTTGAAGAAAATACCAATATTCAAGAATTTTATGATATTAGAAAAATACTAAATACAAATAGAGTTAAATTTAACTACGATAAAAACTTTGATATAAAGATATTGTAATTATGGTACAAAAGATATGATATTGAATTATCAAATAAACAAAGAAAACCTCTAGATGCCAAAAGTTTTTTAAATGAGTATAAAAATATTATTAAACCTTAATTTAGAAGTAATTGCATCAAAACAACAAATTTTTGTAATTGAAATTATAAGAAGTATTTTATATTAATGCATCTATTTACAATAGCTGTATACAGTTAAAAAGTTTGATATCAAATAAAAAAGGATAGAAAGTGAAAAAAGAGATTGAAAAGTATTTTATAGTTAATGAATTTGAAATGGAAATAATTAAATGTTTATAGCAATTACAAAAAAAGAATGGTTAAAGTTAAAATTTTATTTTTTAGGGATGGTATTTATATTAATATCAAGTTTAGTATATTTTTGGTTCAATTTAGACTTTTCTTTTTCAACAATAGAGCCAGAATCCATGATGTGGTATAAATTTTCGCACCTTGAAGATAAGCCGTATTTTTATCTTAGTTATCTTTTTATATTTTTTGGTGTTACAATTGCTTTTGCACAATTTTTACCAGAAAGAATTAAAAATCGGGTAAGAATTATGGCTCATCTACCCTTAAGATTAAGAGATACACTATTTAGTCATCTTCTTATAGGTATTGGGTTTATTTATATCTTAGTGACGATTTATTCTATATCTTTACTTTTCATACTTATGAATTATTATCCAGTGGAGATTATAAAAGTAGCATTTAAAGATACTATTGCGTATTCTTTTTTATCAATAGTTGTCTATATGAGTATCAGTTCTGTAATTTTAGAAAAAAATCATAAAATTGTTATATTTAAATCTGTACTAGTTTTTATATTTATGATGCTATTCTTAAAAAATCAATATCAGATTTTAGATACTTTATGGTTAACATTTTTTTGTTTTGTACCATTTTTGGTTCTTGATAGTTTTTATAGTGTTAAACAACAAAAACTAAATTCTATATTTTATAAAATTTCTCTTGGACTGATTTCTATTGTTTTTTTATATCTATTTTACTTAAATTATACGATAAATTATAAAAAAACATTTAATAAGTATTATATATTTTATTCTAATGTTATAAGTGATTTTGTGTATCAAAAAAACTTTGGAGATCATCAATTTGAATATGGAGTAAAAGATAAAAATAAATTTGATAGATTGACATATGAATCATACTTACCTTTTGTATATTGGAGAAACCTTGATATTCAAGGGAAACTACCACTTACAATAAAAAATGAAGTATTTGATAAAAAAACTATTAAAAATTCAAGATTAGGTTTTAGTTATCAATCAAAAATGTTAGAAAAAAAAGAGGTACAACTGTATCCTTTATTAAATCCTAATAGTAAAAAAGGGATGATAAAGTTTCCTGAAGAGGTATTTAGTATTAGTAATAGTGAAGCGCTTATATATGATTTTGATAACGGTTTAAATAAAGAGCTAAGTGATATATTAACAATGAAACTTAATGACTCTTTATTTCAGTTTCCTGCTTTACATATTTGGGGAAAATCTACAAATATGAAACCTTATGATAAGGGGTATTTAGTTCAAGATAGTGATAAAAGTCTCTTTAATATCAAAAGAATTAATTCCGAGATAAAAGTAAAAAAAATACCATATCCTAAAGATATTGATTTAGCTTTTATTAAAATATCAGAAAATAAACAAAAAATATTAAGCGGGTATGCAATAGATAATAAAAGTAATTTTTATTTATTGACTTGGGATTTTAAATTTGTGAAATTAAATTTACCTGAGTTTGACCATAGAAAGATGAAATTGAAACTTATATCAAATCCGTTAAATTATTTGATTCGATATGATAATGGTAAAGACTACTACAGTGTGGTATTTGACAAATCCTTCAATAAAATAAATAATATAAAATTAAACTAAAAAGGCTTATTCATGGGACAGTATTTATCAAAAAAAACTAAAAGAAAACTTTCCCTTGGGTATATTTTATTTTTTTTATTTATTGCTTGGTATATTCAAGATACAAATAAAATATTACAAAATAATATAACTCAAAACCAAATAAATCTTGTAATATCTGATTATAATTTTTATAATAAATTTTATATAAAAAGTAATAAAAACAAGCAAGATATATTGATACAAAATCACAATTATGTAAATAACGAAGAGCTTATAAAAGAGTACTCCTCGAGTACCCCTTTTATTGTTGATTCAAAGTTAAAAAAGACACCAAAATATAATCTAACTATAAAGTTTTATGATAAGAACAAGAGACATAGTATTGAAATAGAAAATAAAATCTCATTGTTAAAAGATAAAAGTTATATATATAACTCTAAAGATAGCTATATAGAATTATTTGGAAAAGTTAGCAATGATGGTTATGTTAGAATTATTAAACAATTAGAGAAATCAACAAGAATAAAAAATATCTTAAATGATAATGTATTGAAAATATTTTTTATAGGATTTGTAAATATTTTAATATTTTTATATATGTTAACATTATTTGATGAACATGAAAAAAATAAAATACAAATGTATAATGAATACAATCAACTATCAAAAGACGCTCAAGAAATAGCAATGGTAGATACTCTTACGGGAGCTGCTACAAGAGTAAAATTTAATAATGATCTAAATGACTTAATACAACTAGCATCTAGATTTAAAGAACAAACATTTACTTTTATGATCTTAGATATTGATAATTTTAAAAATGTAAATGATACCCATGGACATGACTATGGAGATATTGTATTAAAAGATGTTGCTAAAACAATCAAAAAACATATTAGAAAAACAGACTATTTTTATAGATGGGGAGGAGAAGAATTTGTAATTCTTATGCCCATGAATAACTTAAAAAAATCTATAGACTATTCAAACATATTAAGAGAAAAAATTAGTAAGATCGAGTTTAAGAAAATAAAACAGATTACTTGTTCTTTTGGATTAGTAGAGTATCAATCAAAAGATGATGAGACTACTATTATTAAACGTGCTGATAAATTCCTCTATGAAGCAAAAAAGAATGGTAAAAATAGAGTAGAGTATTAAATTATTTATTGATAATTATTATCAATTTAAGGGTAATAAAAGAAGATATTTATTATAATTCAATATTGATAATAAATATCAATATTGAAAGGAGAAAACTTGGAGATGAATAATAGACTAGATTCTATAAACTCTGGTAATGAAGTTAGAATTATAAAAGTGAATACAACAGGTAAGTTAATGCAAAAACTACTTGATATGGGCTTTATATCTGGCGCTGTTATTGAAGTAGTAAGAGAAGCGCCATTATATGATCCTATGGAGTTAAAAATTCATAATTACAATATAAGTTTACGAAAAAGTGAAGCAAGACTAATAGAGGTAGAAACAGTATGAGTAAAATAAAAGTTGCACTTGCAGGTCAGCCAAATTGTGGTAAATCTACAATTTTTAATTTAGTAAGTGGAATTGATCAGCATATAGCAAATTATCCTGGGGTAACGGTAGATAAAAAAACTGGTAAGTTTAAGTATGACGAGCATAAGATTGAGATGGTGGATTTGCCTGGAACTTATTCTTTTAGTTCTTATTCTCTTGAAGAGAGAGTTGCTAAAGAGTTTATAATTAATGAAAATCCAGATGTAATAGTTAATGTTATTGATGCATCTAATTTAAAAAGACATCTTTATTTGACTTTTCAATTACTTGAGATAGGTATACCTGTAGTTGTGGTACTTAATATGATGGATGTTGCAAGAAGAAGAGATATTGTAATTGATTCTAAAAAAATATCTGAAATGTTAGGATGTAGTGTCGTAGAAGCCAGTGGTGCCAAGGGACTTGGTGGTACTGATATTATGAAAGCAATTGTCCAAACTTCTAAAAATAAAGATAAATATGAAGATTTTAGTATTAACTATGAAGAGTTAGAACCACATATTAATAATATTCAAAATTCAATCAAAAGTACTTCATCAACTTTAAATAAAAGATGGATGGCTATAAAAGTTTTAGAAGGCGATACTACCATAATAGAATATTTGGAAAAAGAATTTAGTAATATCAAGCAACTAGCAAAATTACAAGAGGATAAATTTCACTCATTGCATGATAAAGATACTACATCTTTTTTAGCAACATTTAGATACGACTCTGCTGATATTATATACCATAAAGCTATAGATGAAAAAAATAAAGGGAAAGAAACTTTAACAGATAAAGTAGATAAGTTTGTTTTAAACAGATGGTTGGCTTTACCTATACTTTTTGGTATTATGTTTTTGATATACGAGTTATCTATTGTTGGTGGTTATAAACTTACTGATTATACTTGGCCCATACTCGCAAGTATCAAAAACTTTGTTATAGATATATCTCCAGAACCATATTTAGCAACAGTACCAATGGTAACAGATTTTGCTATTTGGATGATAAATAGTGCTAATGCTTTGATAAATTATGTACCGATATTCTTTATTTTGTTTTCTTTAATTGCAATTATGGAAGATGTTGGTTATATGCCTAGAATGGCATTTATTCTTGATAGAGTATTTAAAAAATTTGGTCTTCATGGACAATCAACACTTCCCTTAGTTCTTGGTGGTGCTATGGTCGGTGGTTGTGCGGTACCAGGAATTATGGCTACAAAGGGAATTGCTGATGATAGGGCAAGAATGGCTACTATTTTAACAGTTCCATATATGAATTGTTTGGCAAAAGTACCATTTTATACCTTACTTTTAGGTGCATTTTTTAAACCAGATATGGCTCTTATGATGTTTTTTATATCAACAGCTACAATTTTTACAGCTTTAATAGTTGCAAAGATATTAACTAGTACATTTTTAAAAACACGAGAAACAGCTCCTTTTGTTATGGAATTGCCACCATATCATCTACCTACATTTAAAGGTGTCATTTTAAGTGCAGTTCATAGAGTATGGATCTATATATATAAAGTACTTACGATTGTTTTAGCAGTTGCGATTGTACTTTTTGCGATGTTACAGTTTCCAGGTATTGATGAAAATTCACAAAAGAAATATGATAAACAACTTGAAGTTGGATTAGCAAAATTTGATAAAAAAGTTAAAAAAAGTAAATACTATGAATCTGTAGATACAAAAGATGAGATAGCAGAACTTTTAAATTACTATAGTGGATATAAATCAAAAAGAATGGTTGCTTCAGGAAAAGAGGGAGCTATAGCGGTTGATTTAAAATATAAAACTATAAATGAAAACTATTTTAAATTTATTAAACCAAAAAGAGATAAAGATGCAAAAATCATCAATAGAAGCTTAAGAAAATTAGCAAAAGTAAGAAACAGAATACTAAGAAATATAAAAAATGAAAAAGTTGAAAACTCAATTTTAGGAATGGCTGGTAAATCTATAGAACCTATTACAAAGTATGCAGGGTTTGATTGGAAAATAAATGTAGCCTTTTTAAGTTCATTTGCCGCAAGAGAGAGTGCAGTTGCTACTTTAGGAAGTTTATATGAAAATGGAAAAGCTGATTCTCAAAGAGCAGAAGATGCAATGGCACAAAATAGTGGATATACTCCTCTTCATGCAACAGCAATTATAATTTTTATGCTTTTAACACCACCTTGTATAGCAACAATGATTGTTGTAAAAATGCAAACAAATAGTTATAGATGGATGTTATTTGCAATATTTTTTCCTGTATTTTTAGGTGTACTGATATCATCATCGATATTTACATTTGGTAGTTTGAATAATTGGAGTGGACTTGATGCTATGATGTATTTTTATATAGCAGTTGCAACTATAGCCTTAGCAATTGGACTCTTTCCATCTAAAACAATTAATTGGAAAGGTGGTTTGAGGATTAAAACATAATGTTAAATAGTTTAAAAATAGGTACAAATTTAGTAAAGGAGGAAAATTAAAATGATAAAAAAAGTAGCATTAAGTTTAATGATAGCTTCTAGTTCACTTTTTGCACACAGTGCTATTATGTCTTGTTTTGACAATGGTGATGGAACTATCACTTGTGAGGGTGGATTTAGTGATGGTAGTAGTGCAAGTGGAGTAAAATTTAGAGTTGAACAAAATGGAAAAACCATCTATAACACTAAAATGAGTGAAGATAGTGAAGTTACATTCAACAAACCAAGTGGTTCATACGAAGCAGTATTCAATGCTGGTGAAGGTCACTTAGTATTTGTAAAAGGTTCTGATATAACAGAGTAGAGAGTAGTATAAGCTATTTATTTTCAAAATATATAGCTTATTTTTTTAGATTGTCACATTTATGATAATGGTTATTACAATTATATAAAAGGAAAAATATAATGAAAAAATTAGTTTTAGGTACAGTAGCAGCAACAGCAATTTTAACGACATCAGCAATGGCACATTTTCAAATGGTATATACACCAAATACCGCTTTAGAAAAAGGTAAAACTATCGAGTTTAAACATGTATTTACTCATCCATTTGCAGATGAACATACTATGGATATGGGAAAACAACATGACACAAAGAAATTTTCACCAATTCAAGAGTTTTATGTAATAAACAAAAAGAAAAAAACAGATTTAAAAAACACTTTAAAAGATATCACATTTAAAGGAAATCACAACAGTGGACACGGATATACTTCAAAGTATAAAGCAAGAAGAATGGGTGATCATGTTTTAGTTATGAAACCAGCACCTTATTATGAAGCAAATGAAGATATCTATATTCAACAAATTACAAAAACAATTGTAAATGTTGCAGGAGCTCCTACAAATTGGGATGCAGAGCTAGGTTTAAAAGCTGAGATTGTTCCTTTAACAAAACCATATGCTATTTGGGAACATGGAAGTTTCACAGGTATAGTTAAATCAAATGGAAAAGTAGTTCCGTATGCTGAAATTGAAGTTGAGTTTATTAATAGAGATGTTGATATGAAAAATAATAAAATGGGAAAAGCTAAAGTAGAAGCACCACAAGATTCATTTGTAACAATGGGTATTAAAGCAAATAAAGATGGTGAATTTACATTCTCTATTCCAAAAGCTGGATTTTGGGGATTTTGTGCACTTGGAGCTGGATCTGATAAAGAGTACAAAGG
>Ga0193963_1001348_pt1 | contig 12231 bp, 8 predicted proteins | sample FB_6_MG_FD_140359 | JGI IMG/M metagenome (GOLD analysis project Ga0193963, IMG submission 140359) | Microbial mat bacterial communities from the Broadkill River, Lewes, Delaware, United States - FB_6_MG | ecosystem: Environmental > Aquatic > Freshwater > River > Microbial mats | place: USA...
ACACTTTCAATTAGCAAACATCTTTTAATATACTTTCTATAATTAGGTAAGTCAACATCATTAATTTTACACCAATCTTTCAGTGAAAATTTTATTTTGTCATCATCCTCTATAGCAACGTTAGTACAGAAAACTATTTCCGCAACATTAAAAGCATTTTTGTAAAAGTTAAAAATTGAATGGGTAATCGTTTCTGACTTTGACGTAAAATTACTACCATAAAATTTTGCTTCAATTGACGTATCTTCTCCATTTACTCTATGAGTCTTAACATCTGCTCCTCGTTCAATGCTGACTTTAGTTGTATCAGGCTCACCATTGTTAGCAAGTTGTGTAATTTCATAGCAAGCTAGTAATGCTTGATAATAGAAACCAGCTACTGTAGCAGGTACATCTTCTTTATTTAATGTATTCTTGTTGGTCATGTGTTTTTTATCTCGGGTGCTCTCTGTATGAAACCTAACGGCTTAGTGTATGCGAAGTGCGGGTTTCGAAGCCTCGACCTATCAAATTGCTACACCGTTTATTAATTGTACATATGTTCAAATTTACCACTTTTCCCCGCATTACGTATGACACTTTGTTGTATGCCCGTGCTTTCTTTTCGGTCAGCGCTGGGGTAGCCATACTCTTTGATAAGTTTTGGTTTGTGCGTTTGGCTTGTGCGACATGACAATGTGTATGGATGCATGTGTCAGGTATTCTTAGTATTAAATTTTCCCTTTAATTCTTCTTTATCAAAATAGTAAGCTCCACTGATTTCTAATCTTCCTGGATAGTCAGTTTCAAAAGATCGTCCTCCAATTATTTGCTTTTCTCCCAATACCGTCCAAACAACTTTTAAATTATTTTCATTTAGAAACTTCAAAAAAGAATTCTTTCGAACAAGCAAGTAAGATTTTGAATTATAATAGACATTTGGCGCAAAACACTGTACGACTTTGGAGCTGTCAATAAACTCACCTTCTCTTTGGCTATATTTTAAATCCATACCCTTATGAATAATAGTACTTGGTTTTAAAAAGCTAATAGTTTCTTCTTTTGACTTGTCAAATTCTTCTTCCCATAAAAAGCCTTGAGCAGTTACATTAACTTCTGCTATGTGCTTTCCTGTTTTTTTGTCGTGAACTGATGTCCATTCAGACCCTCCATAATATTCAGTCATAAAATAATCCTGAGCAGGTGACCAATAATATTCTCTGCTGAACATTTCGTATCTGTCACCACTTTCAGGCATCCAACGTCCCATGAATTCCTGTTCAACAGCCCAATCTTTAAATGAAGTGAATTCATCATTTTTAACTAGATAACTTCTAATATGACACCAAAGCTCTTTATGTGGTTGATCCCATTTTTCTTCACCAATTTTTTTGGGTTCTGACCAAGAGGGGTAACCTTCCAAGACCAACCACTCATCACCCTTATCATCTTGTACTTGAATGATTTCTGCCATATTAGGTAATACACTTGAATCATTTACCCAGCTTTCGTTTGTACAATCCCAATTAAATATTTTGCTGTTAACCCACCAGAAATCTTGAGGCTGTTCATCATCATAACTTCCAGTTTCACTAATCAACAAAGTTGGATCAATGTCTCGAACATAAGGATCCCATGGACCTTGATAAGGGTTTTCTTTTTTCTCTCCCCATCTTTCTTGTTTTATGAAATTATCAGATAACAATGCCATGTATTCATAGTAAGATATCCATTGATATTTCTTCCCTATTCGTTCATTAGAAGAAGCACTTCTACTTCTGGAATGATTTTCTTTATCAAAGGAAAGATGTAATTCTGGATTCCATCCAAGTTCTATAACTTTTGAGAAGATTAATCTTTGAGCAACCCTTAAATCAAAATACTCACCAGTATTTATAATATTATGATTGTGATCTAAAAATGGCTCCACTTCCTTTTCATATTCCGACAATATCTCAGTTGACAATGATTTTTTAAAGTCATCTCTTATTTGGATCAATTCTTCTTCAGTTTTCCTGCCAACTGCCGTCTTAAAATTAATTACGCTATCTCCTACACTAAGACCTTCATCAGATTCTTCAGTTATTATTGGATCTAGGCTATTCAATAAATCTAATTGTTCAGGATTCAATTCATTCTTAAAATTTTTAAAGACCTGTTCTCTATCGACTGGAGTTTCACCTTTTTTACAACCTGACCACTCTGAGGATCCACTATTAGTACCTATTGTATAACGTGCAAAGTCTTCAACCCCCATTACTGAGTGCCAAATATCCCAGTATTTATCATTATCAAATTTTTCTTCCATTTCTTCACGAGAAGGAATCTCTTCTGGCCAAATACTTTGATATGGTGGTCGAACCATTGATAAATCGAAGCTTAATTTTATACCAATATAATGCGCAAATTCAATTGCTCCTCTTGCGTAATCCCTTAATAATATGTGTGGAATTACAGATGTTGGATCGCTAAATACAGTTTTGAAAATATATTCACTTAGTTCTTTTATCTTCTGCCTTTGACCTGTTCTTAATACACAGCCATAAGCAACAGCAAATAGACGTTCATATACATAAGGGTCGTTAACTTCTTTAAACATTTTGAGAAGTACTAACAATACATCAAGCCTGTTTTGCAATAAACAAATCAGTGCTTTTGTAGAAGAATCCCTAAGTTTTCTATTGGTAGAAGTGTGGAACCATGCTAATGTAATGCTAGAAAGTAAAATTGAATCATCTAATATGTGTGATTTGTCTGTTTCACTCCATGCCCAATCTATAAGACGTTTTACTGATGATTCATCATCATATTTGTATCTGAGTAATTGAGTCCAATTTGCATCTCTTTCAGGTAGAGAGAATTGTATTAAGTGATTATGTAGAAAATGAGCATTAAAAAAATGATTTGGAATTCCCGTAACTGCAAGAATAGTTTCCCAGAAATAATCATGTGTACCTTGGTAGGAAAACACATGTTCATTTACATATTTTTTTGACTCTTCATTAATGGTTTCGACCTTTCTCCAAAGTAAACTTTCAACAAAAGACTCGACAATTGGATATTTATCTTTAAGATCAGAAACAAGAGTGTAAAACTCATATCCATTTTTCTCAGGAACCTGTATTGAAAAAGCTTCAATTAGTCCTTTATATCTATAAATCGCATTTTCATCTTTTACATAATTGTGGAGTTTGCCATCTTCTGAGAACTCTTTCTTTAATTCAGAATATTGTTCGAGCAAATATTGAACAGTTAGGTGGTCTTCAAATCTCTCATACGCTAAATAAACCCCTTCTTCATAATCATTCTCTTCTTTCCAAAAACGGTTCTTTGATAGCACACCTTCTGTAATTAGGTCATCTATAAAATTTTTTTTGTCAATAAAACTTGAAATGGATTTATTAACAACTTCATGTGCTAATTCATATGGAACATATCTAAGTTGATTGTCAACTTTACACTTTATTAAAGCATAAATGGATTTTTGCACTAGGTTTAAACTATCTGAATACCCAACTTTTTTTGGTTTTGATAAAACAATATTTACGTTTTTGATAAAAAAGTTAATAATTGAGGTGATTCCTTGAAGACCATCAGGAATACGGGTTAATCCAGCCTTGCTGATTCCTTCACAAAATAGTTTTAAAAAGAGTGGATTTTGAAATTCGGGGTGCAACAATGGTACATTAGGCAATTCAATTTTATAATTATCAAAAAATAATTTGCTTGCTTCATATTCAATATTCCTAAAACCATAGTGATGATGTTGTACTATGTCAATATTTGACATTTCTTCTTCAGGAAAAATTAAATCTTTGTAGGAAGTTCTTATAGTTAATACAAGACCAAGCCATTCATATTTCTTTATCTCATTAATGAAGCTTTTCACAAACTCATTCCAGAAGTAGTTGCCTTTTCCCTCATTGATCGCATCAATAAAAAGAACTATTCTCCTTCCTGACTCTTCAGCTCTTTGATTTAGTTTTCTAAGAAAATCATCAGATTTAGAGTTTATTTGGAGTCTTTTAAAAATTTGTGTCCAGGGATCTTCTTCAGTAACAAAATGCTGACCAAGAAGAAAAACACTTTCATGTTCTTTATTAATTCTTCTTGAAACTATGTCTCCAATCAAATGAGACTTTCCGATACCAGCCTCACCATCAAGGAGTAAAAAAGGATTATTTGCAAGCTTAAATGAAGAACCATGAATTAAATTTTGAATGGAAGAAAGCTCATGCTCAAATTCTCTAATGTTTCTTAACTCTGAACCGTGTTTATAATAATATTGGTAATCATTTTTTTCTTTTTGAACTTTGCGTTCTTCTATTATATAGTAATTATAGATTTGTTGTACTGAGCTATGAGCTTCATTCAATAGGTCATCAAACTCATTTACTGGAATTGAGGTAGTTCCTAAGAAATCAACTTTATGAAACAAAGTCTCTAATTTATCAAAGGTATTTTCTAAACACTCAAGACTTTCTTTTACTTCAGGTTGATTCTTTAATACCTTTTTCCCTTTTATCAGAAAGTGATCAAAAAGCTTTGTTGATTTCTTTTTGAACTCTTCGGTTCTTCCTATCCCTTCGAAGATTTCGGATACTTCAAGTTTTACATTTAACTCTGGTGTATACCTTTTTCCAAGGTCATGTATTGATGATTTACATTGCTCTTGAAACCAGTCTTGATTTGGTTGAAATGTTAGTTCTGACTTTATTACCTCAATCTTATCGTCAATCTCTTTTGAAAGTCTATTAAGTAAACCATTTGAAATATCTTCTGCCGATATTTCAATCCCTTGTTTTTTAGCTTTTAATTCCTGCAACCAAACATATGTAAATAGAATAAGCATCAAAACGAGGAGCATTACGCTCCACCAAGGAAGGTTAATACTTACCCAGAAATGAACCGCCCCCCAAAGGATTTTTAGCCATGTATCACCTGCTTCTGAATATAGTTTGTAAGTAGCCTTTACAATGAATTCTAACTTATTGGCAATTTCACCCAAAATCACTATTCCTAAAGGTACTGCAATACTCCAATAGGTTTTTCTTAACCTTAGTTTGAATACTAAGGATAGTATCCATTCAACAAGTGATTTTATTTTTTCTATTCTATTCATTCAATTTCAATTCTTTGCGAGCGTCAGCTAAAAAAATAGCTCTTTTGGTTTTTTTAGCGTTTGCTTGAGCATCGGCAAAAACCAAATATGCTATTTGTGTAAAGGCTATTTTTGCATGGCATACAACTTGTGTAAAATAGTTATATTGTTGTTATTTCTATTATATTTTTATGACTTATCACTTATAATATCATCTATTGGATTTATAATTTTTCATCAATCCATGTTTAAAATATGTCTATAAATAGCCATGCTATAAATCGATATTGTTTATAATATGTCATTAATTGTCCCAACAAATTTAGACAAACTCTACCTATTTAGCAAAATAATTACATAATTAAATAACCGAATATTCTATTAATTTCCCTCACCCCCAAATCCATAGATTCAACCTTCTTTCTTCATACTTTTGTATTGAAATGCTTGCGGAAAATTATACTGTTGTGGTAATGTTGATTTCATTCTACTAAATATTACCCCTTATCTACCCTCTTCCACCTTTCTGCATATTTTCCACATATTTTGAATATACTTCCCCTATCAATTTTGTATCAAAAGCATACAGAAACCATACAGAAACCATACAGAAACCATACAGAAACCATACAGAAACCTAAAAGGCGATAGGTCGCAATTAGGTCGTTGATTTATCTTATTTAAGGAATAAATATGTGATTATTTGCAATTAAGTAATGCTTTTTTCTAAATTTACAGAGAATCAATTAAAACGTTATATACAATGCATAAAAAGACAAGTTTACTTCTTCTTTCATTGATGATCGGGGGAGTATCTTTTGGACAACAAAAGAAGGACAAGGCTATCTTTAAAGAGTATAAGCCTGGATATTATCAGAAGTCTATCCTTAAGGATATTAGAAATGTTGATGCAAAGATCAGCAAAGAGGATAATGAGAAGTTATTCTTCATGGATCAGTCTAAGATGAAGTTACCTAATAAGGTGAATCTTTATACTACTGAGTGGGCTAATCCTTCTCTTTCTCAAGGTAATACTGGTTCTTGCTGGTGTTTCTCTACAACTTCAATGTACGAGTCGGAGGTTAAAAGACTGACTGGTAAAGAGGTTAAGCTTTCTGAGATGTACACTGTATATAATGAGTTTATTGAGAAAGCCAGAGGATATGTACAATCGAGAGGTACTACTATCTTTGAGCAAGGTTCTGAGGCTAACGCTGTTACTCGTTCTTTCAAGAAGAATGGTATTGTTCCTGCTGAAGCATATACTGGTCTTAAGGATGGTCGTAAGTTCCATACTCATGCTAAGATGTATAAGGAGATGAAAAACTATCTTCGTTCGGTAAAAGCTAATAATGCTTGGGATGAAGAGGCTGTTATCTCTACTATTAAAGCTATCATGAACCACTATATTGGTGTACCTCCAACTTCTTTCAAAGTTGATGGAAAAGAGTATACTCCAATGTCGTATATGAAAGAGTATTGCCAACTTAATCCTGATGATTATGTTGAGGTTCTTTCTTATAAGCAAGAGCCTTACTGGCAACAGGTAGAATATAAGGTGCCAGACAACTGGTGGCATTCAAAAGAGTATTATAACCTTCCTCTTGATACTTACATGAAAGTGCTTAAAGATGCTATCCGTAAGGGATATACTATGAGTATTGGTGGCGACGTGTCGGAAGCTGGTTTCCTACGTACTACTAACGTTGCTCTTATTCCTTCTTTCGATATCCCTTCTAAGTATATCAACGAAGATGCTCGTCAGTTCCGTTTCTCTAACGAGACTACTACTGATGACCACGGTATGCACCTAATGGGTTATTATACTGACAAGCAAGGGAAAGACTGGTATTTGATTAAAGACTCTAGCTCGGGTTCTCGTAACAACGATGAGACTGCTGCTGAGTTCGGATTCTACTTCTTCTCTAAAGATTATATCAAGCTAAAAATGATGGGCTTCACAGTTCACAAAGATGCTTTGAAAAAGTATATGAAGAAATTCAACTAATAATAGTTAACGAAGAGCCTTAAGATATTGAATCTTAAGGCTCTTTTTTTTATTAATTAAACCACTGTTTACTCAATTTATAAAACATTTTTTTATTAGATATAATAGCTGGATGCCCTCCCTTTTGAAACATCTTTATCTTTAAACCAGACGATTTATGTTTAAGATCTTCATATACCATATCTAATGAATCACAGTATTCATCTTTAAGACTACCTGTCAGTAATGTAGGTACTTTAATTTCAGAGATGGATTTATTAAAGAATGATTTATTAAGCTTGTTAAATGTCAATAACATTTCAGTATCTAAGTCAACTATCTTACGCCAATCTTTACCATGGTTATACCTCCAAAATAATCTTGCAAAAAGGCTTCTTTTACCTTCATTTCTATTTTCCACCAAAGAGTTGACAAATGTATCTAATGGGTATTCTCCCTCGAAGCTGTCTGCTATTAAGCCCTTTACTAATTCGGGGTATTCTAACGCTAAATTTATTCCAACTAATGCACCTCCACTAGTACCTATTACATAGGTCTTATTTATCTTTAATTCTTTTAATAAAGCTTTACACACTTTTGAATTATAGTACCAAAAGTCTGTTTCAAACTTATTAATTCTTTCCGATTTACCATGTCCAGGAAAGTCTATTAGTATAACTTTAAATGCTTTTGAATATCTCTTTAATACAGGAAAAAACATCTTTGATGAAGCTGTATTCCCATGTAATAAAAGTAGAGGAAAGCCCTCGCCTTTTATTTTATAATGAATTGTTTGATTATTGTATCTGAAATATGCCATTATATCTTGTTCTTCTTTTTATAAGACTTATATTCTTTTATCCTCTTACCTAATTCTTTACTCTTTCTCTTCTTGTCCTGAATGGATTCTGAAAAGTAAGCTTGCTCTCTCATTAGCTTAAGATAACTTTCATATTTAACGGTTGTTATATCGCCCCTTTCAAGTGCTTCAAGTACGGCACAACCATCTTCTGAAGTATGAGTACAATCGCTGTATTTACAGTCTTTTGCATATTCCGATATCACTGGAAATATTTCCTCGTAATCATCTTCCTCTTCGAATGCCACACCAAATTCACGCATGCCTGGAGTGTCTATAACCAGACTGCCATTTGAAAGAAGGAATAATTCCCTTGAAGTTGTGGTATGCTTACCTTTCCCAGTCGAACTACTTATCTCTTTCGTTACCTGATGATAATCGTCGAATAAGGCATTTAATAAAGAACTTTTACCAACTCCTGATGAACCGATAAAAACATAGGTTTCTTCCTTTCTCAATAGATTCTTCTTTATTTCATCAAGTCCAATTTTGTTAAGAGCCGAACAGAAATAGATCTCTATATCTCGCTGTAACTTGGCAATCTCCTGACTATATGATTGCCAGTTCTCTACTAAATCGGCTTTATTAAGAATAATTATTGGTTTTATACCGCAAGCAAGTGACTGTGTAATATATCTTTCAAGTCGCATGATATTAAAATCATTATCCAGTCCCTGAACAATAAATACACTGTCGATATTTGTTGCAATTACTTGCTTTGTGAACTCTTTACCTGCTTTCTTTCTGTATAAAGCTGAGTATCTGGGCAAAATATTATTGATTATACCATTCTCATCATAATCGATATACTCAACCCAATCGCCAACCTTAGGCAAATCCTCCTTACTCAATGAATGCATGAGATTACCCGCAAGTTCTGCCGAGATCACACCTCTGCCTGTAATAAGGGTATATGCAGTCTTACTTACAGAAATGACCTTTGCTATATTTTCTTCTGAAATTTGCTGCTCAGTCTTCTTTAAATAGTGCAGCAATCCGTATTTATTTAATATCTCCATTTTATTATTCCCTCCAATATTCTTCCTTATTAAGTGCATTTGCACACACTACTCTTCCTTTTACTGATTTCAAAGACATAGGTTTTAATTCATGCACCATCCATGCATCCTTAAACTCTTCTGGAATAGAGTAAGTAGATTTAATACCTAATGATTTCGCATCAGGTATATATCCATATCTAGGATAATAATCCATATGACCTAAGACAACAACTATGTCTACACCCATTTCCTTAAGTATTCTATGACCTTCTTTTATAAGCATCCCACCTATTCCTTTCTTCTGAAAAGAAGGTATAATTGCAACAGGTGCAAGTATATATACTGATAATGATCTTGGATTACCCTCAAAAGAACATTTTGTAAAAAGGATATGACCTACCATTTCCTCATCGCAAAAAGCAACTAGTGAAACAAAGGGCATTGCTGTCTTATCGTGTAGTAAATTGTAAACTAATTCAGGTTCTTTCTCACTATTAAAAGCTAGTCTGTTTATCTGAAGTAGTTGTGTTATTTCTGTATCTGTTGATTTTCTAATACTAATATTCATTGTATATAAAGTTTCAGCTTATGCTCAAAAGAACATAAGACAATTACTATAATTTATTAATTATTACGTAGATATACGGATGAAGTTAAGATATACGACATTATATGCACATCGGAGAGATGCACATAAACACATAGAAAACAAATGATTAAGATTATAAGTTAAATCTTAAAATCATCCGTCTTAAGCAATAGCCTTGCTTAATGATGTAGTATTAATTGTTGACATAAGTCACAAAAGTAATTATTTATATGCTATTCACAAATTAGCAAGAATAGTTAAAAGCCAAATTTCCAAATTCATTATCTTTGGAAAAAATATGTAGATGAATAAGAAAGATAAGCTCCGTAAAGAATACTCCCAACGAATTAATAAGGCGATGGATTACATAGATGAAAATCTTAGCCAGACATTATCTCTCGATGATATTGCCAGACAAGCTTGCTTCTCCCCTTTTCATTTTCACAGAATCTTTTCAGTGCTAGTTGGAGAAACTGTAAATAATTTCATCTCTCGCAAAAGAGTTGAAAATGCAGCCTGTACACTTCTTAGAGGGTACGACTACACTATCAGTGAGATTGCTGAGATGAGCGGATTCAATAGTCCTGCATCCTTCTCAAGAGCTTTTAAAAAGTACTATGGCATCAGTGCTACCGACATGCAGAATATGACCAAATCTCAACATAGCAAGATATGTAAAGTAGATAGCAAGAATGGTAAAAACGAATACAATGTTGAGGATTACATTTGTAACATTAACAAACTATTTAAAAAGATGGACATGAGAACAAATGTAGAAGTAAAAGAGATGCCAGAGTACAAAGTTGCATATATTCGTTACACTGGAGATTTCAGTAAACTAAGTCCTGTATTTGAAAGACTATTCATGTGGGCAGGCAGAAACGGACATATAAATCAAAACACTAAAGCCATAGCTGTTTATCACGATGACCCAAAAATAACGGAAGCTGAGAAAGTTCGTACATCTGTATGCTGCATGATGGATAAAGATTTCAAACCAGAAGGTGAGATTGGTGAAATGACTGTAAAAAAAGGTAAATATGCAGTCGGTCATTTTGAGATTGATCAGAAAGAGTTTCGTGATGCATGGGACTATATGTGTGCCTGGACCATTGAGAATGGTTATGAGGAAGGTGATGGTGATTATTATGAGATTTACCATAATGACAACAGCACCCATCCTGAAAAAAAATTCATAGTCGATATCTGTATACCAGTAAAATAACAATAAAATGATAGCCATCCTTTGGGGATGGCTTTATATATTTTAGTCTCTATCGCAAGAACAAGTGGCTTCTCCTCTGGCCTTCTCGAAACACTCTCTACCCTCTTTAAAAGAATAATAGGCCAATCCTAAAGAACCAAGACTGTCGATATAAGGCATATGGGTTAACTCATAAATACCACTACTTGCAAGCAGAATTACTGACATATATAAACATACCTTAGTACAGTTGGCATCAGCAATAATAGCATTGGAATTCAGTTGCTTTCCAACCTTAAGCTTTGCAATAATCAATGCCCACATAGTAATAATAGAAATTGAAGATATAATTATACCCCAGATTGTTGTCTCTGGTTTGTGAGTAATCCATATATTGTAAATACCTGTAGTAACCAGACCAACAACCAACAAATAAAAAGCAACTCCTGTTATCCTTAAGGCTGTTCGTTCAAAGCTATCTCTGATACTGTTCTTATTAAATCGTATTCTCAGAACCATATGGGCAATTCCAATCCCCGATAGAACCTCAATAAAGCTATCTATTCCAAAGCCAAACAAGGCTACTGTCTCATCCTCGTATCCGAAATACACAGACACAAGTCCCTCAATAAGATTATAAGCTATAGTTACTATAGCCAGAATCAATGTAATATTGTAATAATAGCTCTTATCTTTCATGATATAACTTTTAGTGTGCGGACACCATCTTTAGTCCTATTATCGATGCAATAAGTAAGAAGATAAAGAATAACTTAAGAAACTCTGTAGACTCTTTAAAGAAAAATATACCTATAAGAACAGTTCCTACAGCTCCGATACCTGTCCACACAGCATACGCAGTACCCAAAGGAATTGTTTTTATTACTTTATTAAGAAGTAAGAAGCTTGATGCTGAGAAAATAAAAAAGCCTATTGAGGGAACTATTTTGGTAAACCCCTCTGATAACTTTAAACATGTAGTAAATCCTACCTCAAACATTCCTGCTATTACTAATAAAATCCAATTCATAATTTCTCTTTTTTAATGTTACATCTGCAAAGAAACATGCATAAAAGAGATAATAAATTGATGTAAATCAAGAAATGTATGGAATTATTTTAAACGCTCTGCCCTAAGTCGGCTAAGGGTTTCTGGACTTATGCCCAAAAGAGAAGCTATATGAATGGCTTTTACCCTTAGTTCTATATCAGGCACATATGCAAGAAGTCTGTCGTACTTTTCCTTTGCTGACATAAACATGATGAACTTATAAAACTCTAACTGCATTGCAAAAGTATCCTCAATCCACTTTCGTAAGAAACGCTCTAATACAGGGAAGTCGTTTAGTAAGTTCAGGAAATCACTTGAACTAATTTCTAGAATAACACAATCTTCCAGCGTCTCTATTGATTCGTCTGTCTGCTTGGTAAAAGAAAAACCATCATTAGAACAAAGTAACTGGTTGCTATCCTCAAACCATGTAGTAACATCTTTACCATCATGATTAGAA
>Ga0193963_1001350_pt1 | contig 12195 bp, 12 predicted proteins | sample FB_6_MG_FD_140359 | JGI IMG/M metagenome (GOLD analysis project Ga0193963, IMG submission 140359) | Microbial mat bacterial communities from the Broadkill River, Lewes, Delaware, United States - FB_6_MG | ecosystem: Environmental > Aquatic > Freshwater > River > Microbial mats | place: USA...
ATTTATAAGTAATTACTTTTAAAATAAAAAAGGACATACTATGAAAAAAAAAGTAATGGTAGGTATGAGTGGAGGAATTGATTCCTCTGTTACTGCTTACATGCTTCAAAAAGATGGCTTTGAAATTGAAGGTGTTTATTTAAAACTTCATAATAGAAATGATGGTTATCATGAAAAAAACTTAAGTCATATAGAAGATATAGCAAAGTTCTTAAACATAAAATATCATGTATTAGATTTGAGCGAAAAATTTATGCGTGAAATATATGATTATTTTGTTGATTCTTATTTAGAAGGTACTACTCCAAACCCTTGTGTAAAATGCAATAAGCAAATCAAATTTGGTGCTATGTTAAAGTTTGCACAAGATAAGGGATGTGAATTCTTAGCAACTGGACATTATGTAAAAACAGATGGTGAGTTTCTCTATGAAGCCGATGATAAAACTAAAGATCAGAGTTATTTTTTATCACAAGTAGACAAAGAAGCAATTGCTTATATGATGTTTCCACTTAGTACTTATAAAAAAGAGAATATTATAAAATTTGCTCAAACATTATCAAGTGTTTATAAAAAAATTACGCAAAAAAATGAATCACAAGAAATTTGTTTTGTTGAAACTGTTTATACAGATGTAATTAAAAAACATGCTAATATTGATCTTCCTGGGGATGTTTTAGATGAAGATGGAAATGTTATAGGCGAGCATAAAGGTTATATGCACTATACAATAGGCAAAAGAAGAGGCTTTACAGTAAAAGGTGCTCAAGTACCCCATTTTGTTAAAAAATTAAATCCAAAAAACAATACAATTGTTGTTGGCAAAAAAGAAGTTTTAGAAGTAAATGATGTAATTGCAAGTGGATTAAATATGTTTATTGATGATACTAAGTTTAAAGCTAGTGTTAAATTAAGATACAGATCAGTCTCTTTACCTTGTGATGTAATAATAGAAAATAACAAAGCAATAATAAAATTAAAAGAGCCTTCTTTTGGTGTTGCAGCAGGACAGTTAGCTGTTTTTTATGATGAGCAAAAAGTAATTGGAAGTGCTTGGATTGAAAGTACTAAATAATCTTATTATTTAGTTTTATAATTTAGGAGATTAACTCCTAAATTATTTTTAGATTAAAATGAATACGCTAAAGTAGCTGAGTAATCTTTGTAATCAGAAGTAGAAGAACCTTCTAAATCATAATCAACAAATAATAATCCTAAAGATAAAGAATCTGTGAATGAATAACCTGCAGATAAATTTAACTCTTTTTCTTCACCATTTGAAGCAAAATCAGTTTCTCCATATAATAGTCCTAAATCTACACCAGCTATAGTATAACCAAGGCTACCATATACCATTTTAGCATCTGCTTGAGTATAAAGAGCATCTCCATTATCTAATGGTTCAAAATTGTCACCAACTGAAGCCATTGAAGCAATTCCACCTTTATCATCAGTAGCAATATATCCAGCAGCAACTGAAACTCCTGATAATGAAGTACTAAGTTCTAATGCTAACACTGAACCATCGTCTACTGTTGAAACATCTTCACTTGAAGCTGCATAGTGTGCTAAAGCACCAAACATATCAGATGAGTAAGTTGCTTTTAAACCATACCAATCTGCAGTATCAGGAACTGAATAATAGTAAGGATTAAATTCAAAACCTGAAAGACCAGTGTATTTAATATCTGCTACATAAGCACCATCTGTACCAATTTGGGCGAAATCACCAATTTCATCTTCATCAGCAGCTGTAAATTGATTTGAATATCCTAAAACAATTGATGTATCAGGAATTGCTGTAATTGCTGCAACTACTGCTTCATGGTAATCACCCATCCATTCTAGATCAATTGCTTGTCTACCCACTGTTAATGAACCCATATCATTTGCATATTTTATATATGCTTCAGTCATTAATGCATCATTATCTAATGCTCCATCATCCATTGCATGACCAGCTTCAAAACCAGCTTTTGCACTAAAACCTTTATAAGATGCTGTTTCATATCCTAAATTTATAGTTCCATAAGCATTTGCTTCATCGGCTGTATTACCTTTTTTATCAACTTTTTGTCCATATGCTGTTAAAGAACCAGAAACACTTCCTGATTTAAAAGCTTCATCAATTGAATCTGCTCCGAATGCCATACTTGTACTTAATAATAAACCACATGTTACTAAACTTATTTTTTTATTCATATATTTTCCTTTTGTTATAATTATTATAAATATGTACGCGCTACATATTAATTTTTAGAAGAACAGAAAAATTATACAAATATTTTTATATTAAAATAACAGTTTAACTATATATTTTTTATACAATATTATAAAAATTATCAATTAACAATTCAATAAGTACTTTTTAGATAAAATCGCAAATATACTCATTCAATTAAGGAAATTTTCATGTCAAGATATAAAATATTTAGTGGTTCTGCTAATCCTGAATTTGCTGCTAAAGTTGGTAGCTATCTAGGTGTTCCAGTATCTAATGCTACTTGTAAGAAGTTTAGTGATGGAGAAATGTCTGTTCAAATTACAGAAAGTGTAAGGGGTCAAGATGTATATATCATCCAACCTACATGTGCACCAACAAATGATAGTTTAATGGAACTATTAATTATGGTAGATGCACTAAAAAGATCAAGTGCAAAATCAATCTCTGCTGTTATTCCATATTATGGTTATGCAAGACAAGATAGAAAAGCAGCTCCTAGAGTTCCAATTACTGCTAAGTTAGTTGCAGATTTATTAGAAGCTGCTGGAATTACTAGAGTTGTTACAATTGATTTACATGCTGCACAAATACAAGGTTTCTTTAATATCCCAGCAGATAACTTATTTGGTTCTATTTTATTTGTTAATTATCTAAAAAATAAAAACTTAAAAAATCCTATTATCGCTAGTCCTGATATTGGTGGAGTTGCAAGAGCTAGGTCATATGCTGATAAATTAGGCTATGACTTAGTTATTGTCGATAAAAAAAGAGAAAAAGCAAATGAATCTGAAGTTATGAATATTATTGGTGATGTTGAAGGTAAAGATGTAATCTTAGTTGATGATATGGTAGATACTGCAGGAACACTTGTAAAAGCTGCAGAAGTTTTAAAGAAAAGAGGAGCAACTTCAGTTATGGCATGTTGTACTCATGCAGTACTTTCAGGACCAGCATATGACCGAATTGCAAATGGCGTTTTAGATGAACTGATTGTTTCAGACACAATTCCTACACGAAAAGATGCTAAAAAAATAACAGTGTTAACTGCATCAGTAATTATTGGTGAAACAATAAGAAGAATTCAAAACAATGAATCTGTTAATTCAATATTTATTGCTTAATACGTAAATTATAAATATTTAGCTATAGTAAAATTATTAAAAAAAGGATACAAAATGAAAAAAATTATATTATCATCAATTGTATGTGCATCAATGATGTTCGCTGCAAGTGAATACAAATACGAAATTACACCAATGATCGGTGGAGCTTATAATGAAGGGAATATGGATCTAGATAGAGATTACATCAATGGTGGTTTAGCACTAGGATTTAATCAATTTGATTCTATGATTGACCAAGTAGAATTTGCTGCTTTTAGATCTATAGAAGATGTTGACTATAAAAATGTAACTAATAAAGATACTGGTGTAACTAGATTTTTTGTTAACGTAGTAAAAGATTATCCATTAACTTCAAGTGCATCTTTATATGCATTAGCTGGAGCTGGTGTTGAATTTTTTGATGATGAATCAAATGAGACTGAAAATGGTCTTGTAGGTAATTATGGTGTTGGATTTAAATACAAATTAGCAGAACAATTTGCATTAAAATTAGATGTTAGACATTTAATTGAAACTGATAATGGAGATAATACATTATTATATAACTTAGGTTTCTCTATTCCATTTGGAGCTGTTGCAAAAGCAGCACCTGCTGTAGTGCCTGTAGTTATTCCAGCTCCAATGGATTCTGATAAAGATGGTGTAATTGACTCAAAAGATAACTGTCCAAATTCTGTTCCAGGTGCTATTGTAAATGCAATGGGATGTGAAATGGATGATGATAAAGATGGTGTTGTAAATAGATTAGATCAATGTCCAAATACAATTGCTGGAGCAAAAGTAGATAATGTTGGTTGTATGACATTAGTTAACTTAAACATCAACTTTGACACTAATTCTGCAGTAATTAAAGATACTTATAATTCAAAAATTGTTAACTTCGCTAATATGATGAAAAACAATACTAAATTAAAAGCTACAATTGAAGCACATACAGATTCTGTTGGTTCTGCAAAATACAATCAAAAATTATCAGAAAAAAGAGCAGCTTCAACTGTTGAAGTTTTAAAATCTTTAAATGTTGATTCTTCTAGATTAACTGCTATTGGTTATGGTGAAACTAAACCAACTGCTAGTAACATGACAAAAGAGGGAAGAGCTGAGAACAGAAGAGTTCACGCTGTAATTACTAAATAACTACCTTTTATAATTTAATAAGATTAGGATTTTCCTAATCTTATTTTACTTTTTAAACATCTTACTTTTTTAATTTAACATCAAACTTACAAAACTTTAGATATAATCGCGATAAATAATAGATAATAAGGATAATAACCTTGCAAGAAAATATTAGAAACTTTAGTATCATTGCACATATTGACCATGGTAAATCAACACTAGCTGATAGAATTATTCAAGAGTGTGGTTCTGTTGCGGATAGAGATATGTCTGCACAAGTTATGGATACAATGGATATAGAAAAAGAACGTGGTATTACAATTAAAGCACAAAGTGTTAGACTTGATTATGTTAAAGATGGACAAAACTATGTTTTAAATCTTATTGACACTCCAGGTCACGTAGACTTCTCTTATGAAGTATCAAGATCACTAGCATCTTCTGATGGTGCACTTTTAATTGTAGATTCAACACAAGGTGTTGAAGCACAAACTATTGCAAATGTATATATTGCAATGGAAAATGATTTAGAACTATTACCAGTTGTTAATAAAATTGATTTACCTTCTGCTGATCCAGATAGAGTATTAGAAGAAGTTGAAGATGCAATTGGAATTGACTGTACAGAAAACAATCTAATAAGTGCTAAAACAGGTCTTGGAGTACGAGATTTAATTGATTCAATTGTAGATAGAGTTCCACCTCCTAAAGGAGATACAAATGCTCCTACTAAAGCTTTAATTTATGACTCATGGTTTGATAATTATCTTGGAGCTCTTGCTCTTGTACGTGTTTATGAAGGAAGTATTAAAAAAGGTCAAGTTGTTCGAATGATGAATACAGAACATGAACAACAAGTATTATCTTTAATGTATCCTCATCCTTTAAAAAAACAAGTTACAAATGAGATTAAAACAGGTGAAATTGGAATTGTTGTTTTAGGAATTAAAACTGTTGATATAATTGCAGTTGGAGATACAATTACAGATGCAAAAGAAAGAACTGCAGAACCAATTGCAGGATTTGAACCAGCAAAACCTTTTGTATTTGCAGGAATTTATCCAATTGATACAGATAAGTTTGAAGACTTAAGAGATGCTCTTGATAAGCTTAGACTTAATGATTCTTCAATCTCTTATGAACCAGAAAGTTCAGCAGCACTAGGAAGTGGATTTAGAGCAGGATTCTTAGGAATGCTACATATGGAAGTAATAAAAGAAAGATTAGAGAGAGAATTTAATCTTGATTTAATAGCAACTGCACCTACAGTTATTTATGAAGTTTTAAAAAATGATGGTGAAAAAATTTCTATTCAAAATCCAAGTGAACTTCCAATGCCAAATCATATCGATACAATTTTTGAACCATATGTAAAAGCAACAATTCTGGTACCTGATGAGTTTTTAGGAAATGTAATCAAACTTCTTAATGACAAAAGAGGAGTTCAAAATAAAATGGATTATATAGGAACTAGAGTTTTACTTGACTATGATATTCCGATGAATGAAATTGTAATGGATTTTTACGATAGATTAAAATCAACAACTAAAGGTTATGCATCATTTGATTATGAACCAATAGGATTTAGACCAGGAATTTTACAAAAACTTGATATTAAAGTTGCGGGTGATGTAGTTGATGCACTGTCTATTATTGTTCCAGAAAATAAAGCTTTATCAAAGGGACGAGAGTTTATTAAAGCTTTAAAAGAGTTAATTCCAAGACAACTATTTGAAGTTGCAATTCAAGCAAGTATTGGTGCTAATATTATTGCAAGAGAAACTGTAAAATCAACAGGTAAAAACGTAACTGCAAAATGTTATGGTGGAGATATTACAAGAAAAAGAAAATTACTTGAAAAACAAAAAGCTGGTAAGAAAAGAATGAAATCTATAGGGAAGGTGAATGTTCCACAAGAAGCATTCATGGCTGTTTTAAAAATCTAAGTTTAGCTTTTGGCAAACTTCTTCGTTGAATCCAAAATTTAAATGCTCACGTATGTTCCTTGTACGCTCCGCTTTAAATCTTGGCTTCGCCTTGAATTTCACTCAAAATCAAAACTCTATTTTCAAAACTAACGTTTTAAAAATCTCCATTCATAATTTAATCAAAAATACTATATTATATACTTACTAATTCCAAAGGAACAAAATGCAAGAACATTTTCTAAGAAATATTGAAATTATAGATTTTAAATGTTTTAAAAACTTTAAAGCAAAAGATTTTAAAAGAGTTAATTTAATTTCGGGGAAGAATAACGTTGGGAAAACTGCATTTATGGAATCTTTATACATAAACTTACATAATAAAGATGTCCCAGAACTAACATTTGCATTAGATCAGATTTCATATTCCAGAGATAATTTAGAATTTATTGGAAATAAAAAACTCTTAGATAATCAAAAGATGCGAATTGAAAAAAATGAAATTTATTATTCAATATCAAATAAGAACTCTATTAAATTCGAAATAATTGAACATAATGCAATAAAAGAGTATCACTTTAATATTAATAATAAAGAAACAATAGTTAATATTAATAATTTTTCTTATAATACAGTGATGTCAGCAAATGTATTACATATAGATAATTTTGGACTAACTAATGATAATTTAATTTATGTTTATGAATCTATACAAGAGAATGATAAAGAACTAGAATTAAATTTCCTAATCAATAAATTTGATTCAAATATATCATCATTTAAAATAATTGGAAATAATCCAAAATGTAAATCCTTAGATAGTGAAGAGTATCAAGATATAAATGAGTTTGGAGATGGATTAAAACATTATATTTCAATAATAGCAGCTCTTTATCATTGTGAAGATGGTCAGTTATTCATTGATGAAATTGATAATGGAATACATTACACACTACTTGAAAAACTATGGGAAATTATCTTCACTATATCAAAAGAAGTAAACTGTCAAGTTTTTGCAACTACTCATTCAAAAGAAATGATAAATGCTTTTGCAAAAGTTTCACAAGAACTTAAAGATGAAGATATAAGTTTTATTGAACTTGGAAGAAATAAAGATAATGAAATAAAAGCTAATGTTTATGACCAAGAAATGTTTTTATATGAACTAAATCAGAATCATGAAGTAAGAGGATGGTAGCAATCTTCACGAAGGTAAAGATGACAAGAAATACATAAAAAGAATTCTTAAGTATTTAAATATTACTAATTATACAGATGATACATTCTATGAAATGAATAATAAATCCAATTTCTTTAAAACCGATTATGTTAATTATAAAATATTAAAACAAAAAATCAAAAATGATGAGATTACAAAACTTTTATTTATCCTTGATGCAGATAACCCAAGAGATAACAAAGTCTATGGTGGAAAAGAAAATACACTAAAAAAGTTAGAAGAATTAATTCAAGAATTAAATTTTAGATTTGAATATGAAATATATGTAGTTTGTGAACCAAATTCAAATGAAGGATATTTTGAAACACTTTTTCTTTCATCTGTAAGTGATGACTTAAAAAATTGTTATCAAAGTTTTATGAAATGTACTGGATTCACAGGTAAAGAACAAACTAAAACTATAATGATGAAACTTCATGAATTAGCGAGTCCTCAAACTCCATATTCTTTTGAGCATGAAAACTTTAAAGATATAAAAGAATTTTTAACAAATAATTTTAAATAAACTTATATTTCATAAAATAAATAGTATTATTATTTTATGAAATGTCTAACTTGTGAAAACATATCTTTCCAAATTATTTGTAAAACTTGCCAAAAGAATTTATTAGAGCCCTCTTTTCATAAAAGAGAACTTGAAAAAGATTTTTACAACTATTCCTTTTATGCACTATCAGATATAGAAGACCTAATATCATCAAAATACTATTTTCATGGAGATAGAGTTTTTAATATCTTAGCAAAACTTTCTTTTGCTAAATTTTCTCAAAATTTTAGTTTTGATGATAAAATAAAAGCTATTGCAATAGATGACCATACTCGTCATGATTTTTCACATACAGCAATATTAGCAAAGCATTTAAAATCAAAAATAATTACTCCTAAATATAACTGCTTAAAAGCTACAAATATTGTAAAATATGCAGGAAAAGATTTAGAATTTAGAAAAAACAATCCTAGAAAATTCAACGTTTCAAATATAAAAAACCAAAATCTTATTCTTTGCGATGATTTAATTACAACGGGAACAACAATTTTAGAAGCAAAAAAAGCTTTAGAAAAACAAAATAATAAAGTCCTATTTTCTTTAACCCTAGCTGATGCAAAACTTTAGTATAATTCTTTTTTTAATAAAGGGATTAATGTGATAGGAATTATTGATTATAATATGGGGAATTTAGCAAGTGTTTATAATGCTTGTCATTTACTAGATGCAAAGGCTTCGTTTGTAAAAAACCCAGAAGACTTAAAGAACTTTGATAGAATTATTCTTCCTGGTGTTGGTGCATATGGTGATGCAATGGAAAACCTACATAAAACAGGAATGTTTCAAGCAATTCATGAATATGCAAAAACAGGGAAACCTATGATTGGTATTTGTCTTGGAATGCAACTTTTATTTGAAAGTTCACAAGAGTTTGGAGATACTAAAGGTCTTGGACTTATTGATGGACATATTGTGAAATTTGACAAATCAAAAATGCATGAAGATACAAAAATTCCACATATGGGCTGGAATACAATTAAAACTGAAGATGATCATACTTTATTTGAAGGATTAAAAGATCCTTACCTTTATTTTGTACACTCATATCATGCCATAACAGATAAAAAGAATGTTATTGGAACAACTGAATATGGATATGATTTTGCAAGTGCTGTGCATAAAGAAAATATATATGGTTTTCAACCACATCCTGAAAAATCACATGATAATGGATTAAAAATACTTAAAAATTTTATGAATTTAAAACACTAAAGAGGATAATACACAATGGATATTTTACCAGCAATTGATCTAAAAGATGGAAAAGCAGTAAGACTAAGTAAAGGATTGATGGATAGTGCAAAAATCTATTCAGATGAACCTTGGCAAGTTGCAAAAAGATTTGAAGAATTAGGAAGTAAGTGGCTTCATATAGTTGATTTAAATGGTGCATTTGCCGGAGAACCAGCAAACTTAGAGCAAATTAAAAAGATTAGAGAAAACTGTAATCTTAAAATCGAACTTGGTGGGGGAATTAGAGATGAAGAAACTATCAAAATGTATATTGAACTTGGAGTTGATAGACTTATTTTAGGTTCAATTGCTGTAAAAGATCCACAGTTTGTAAAAGATATGGCTTCAAAATATCCAATTGCAGTAGGAATTGATGCCATGAATGGAATGGTTGCAGTTGAGGGTTGGGCTGAAGTTTCTACTATGGAAGCTACAACTTTAGCTAAAGAGTTTGCAAATGCAGGTGTTGAAGCTATTATTTGTACTGATATTTCAAAAGATGGTATGCTTTGTGGTGTGAATGTAGAGTTTACTGAATCTATTGCACTTGCATCTGGAGTTGATACAATAGCTTCTGGTGGAGTTAAAGATATCAATGATATCACTTCTTGTAAAGCTAATGGTAACATTGCTGGTGTTATAGTTGGAAAAGCATTCTATGAAGGTACTTTAGACTTAGAAGAAGGCTTTAAAGTATTAAAAGACTAAAGGGTTAATATGTGTTTAGTAATTTCTCTAGTCTTTACAGCACTTGCTTATTTATTTTTTCAAGAGAATAATATGCAAGGCTTTTTTATAAACGGAGGAATTGCTTTATTTTTTATAGGACTTCTTATAAGAAATATACTTACTGCTAAAAAGAAATAAAATGTCATTAAAATTAAAATACGAATCAATCTATGAAAAGATGATGAATGAAGAAGATGCAAGAGTTTGTAAAGCAATTGATGAAAAAGCTTGTAAAGTAGTTCCTGGAAATTTTTTCTTAACTATTATTAGTTACTTCTTTAACAAACTTGCAGATTCTGTTGCTAATATGAAAGTAATCATTCCTTGGCTAATGGAAAGTCTTAGTGTTCCACTTTTTTTAATTAGTTTTTTAGTCCCAATAAAAGAATCTGGCTCACTTTTACCTCAACTTTTAATCGCAGCATATGTTAGAAAACTCCCTATTAGAAAATATATATGGAGTCTTGGAGTTTTTATCCAAGCGCTTTGTATTATAGCAATTGGAATTGTTGCTTGGAATATACAAGGATTAAATGCAGGAATAGCAATCATAAGCTTAATAATCATAATGAGTTTATCAAGAGGATTAAGCTCTGTTGCTGCAAAAGATGTTATTGGTAAAACTATTCCAAAAACTAGAAGAGGAGCTTTAAATGGCTACTCAGGTTCTTTAGCTGGACTCATTGTAATTGGTCTTGGAGTTTATTTTTTACTAGTTGGCGAAAAACCATTCTCTCCTCAAAACTTTGGAGTTCTACTTTTTCTAGCTGGTGTTTTTTGGATAATTGCTTCATTAACCTACTTAAAAATTGAAGAGTTTGAAGGTGAGACTGATGGTGGAGGAAATGCTATAAGTGTTGCTTTAAAAAAGGTATCTCTTCTAAAAACAGATAAAGCTTTTAGGCTTTTTGTAATAACAAGAGCCTTATTTTTATGCTCAGTATTAACTGCACCTTTTTTTGTAATTCTAGCTCAACAACAATCAGATTCTAGTAATTATTTATTAGGTTTATTTATTTTAGCAAGTGGCCTTGCTAATTTTTCTTCTTCAGTTATTTGGGGAAAATTATCTGATATTTCTAGTAGGAAATCTATGATTATAGGTGCTAGTATTTCTACAATTTTAGGCTTTTTAGTATTTGTTTTAAGTACTTTTTATGAAGATGTATTCTCAATCATTTGGTTAATGCCTTTGATATATTTTGTTTTAACAGTAGGTTATCAAGGTATTAGAATTGGAAGAAAAACTTATTTAGTTGATTTAGCAGGTGGAAATAAAAGAACTGATTATGTAGCTGTAAGTAATACAATCATTGGTGTTGTTCTTTTATTTGCAGGTTTTATAGGAACACTTAGTTCAAGTATTGGATTAAATGGAATTATTCTTTTACTATCAATAATTGGGGTTATTGGTATTCTTTTAGCTTTAAAACTACCAGAAGTACAAGAAGATTGATAACTAGTGTTTTTTATAAAGGAACTTTAAAAATATTTTCATATGTTTTATGATTATTCTTTTGACAATAAAAAAGTGTATAAGCACAAACAATAGAGTCTAGCATATCTTCATAGTGTTTTAATTTTATACCCTTAAGTTCATCAATATCTTTATAAAAATCACCTTGAACTACTTTTTGAAGATAACTTTGTAATATTTTTAATTGTTCTCTTATATATTCAGTATTTCTACCTTTTTTTCTTTTATAAGGTAAAACTCTTCCATGAAAACAATTCATAATAGTAGCATGAGGGTATACTTCAAATAACTCTTTTCCTAGCTTTTGAGGAATATTTTCAACTAGTTCTTCACCAACAATAACATTACTATATTTTAACATCAGATTTCTATTGACAGGATAAACTCCAAGTTTTTTTGAAGAGTAATCTTTTAGGAATTCTATTTCAATACTTCTATTTCCAGTTTGATTATTTACTATTAAAGGAGCATCAACTCCTACAATTGCATCTGGATACTTTTTTATGAAAGTTATCACTTCATTTAAATTAGATAGAACTCCTGTATAAATTATTATATTATCATCTAATAAAGTCAC
>Ga0193963_1001351_pt1 | contig 12189 bp, 8 predicted proteins | sample FB_6_MG_FD_140359 | JGI IMG/M metagenome (GOLD analysis project Ga0193963, IMG submission 140359) | Microbial mat bacterial communities from the Broadkill River, Lewes, Delaware, United States - FB_6_MG | ecosystem: Environmental > Aquatic > Freshwater > River > Microbial mats | place: USA...
GGGTGTGCTGGTCGGGGCGGCCAGGTGTTGTACCGGTCATGCGTTTGCTCTTGGGTGAAAAAGTGCCAAGGGTAGCATTGTTGTCAAGGCGGACGAGTATGCGCGTTTTGTTCTGTGTGCTTGTTGTGCACCTATAAAGAAGCAATACGCTTCTGGATTGTTCAATCTCCTACTTTATTACGACTAAGGTCATGTTAAATCAGTAAAACTTTGTGATGAATTTGGCAGCGTCATTCATTGAGCCGTCACATTGAACGGGGACAAATCGACCCATTGGCCTCATCTGGTGGGTAAATTTTGACCTGCAGCGGTTGAAAGGGAACAGTGTTTTCAGTAGTCTGGCTCAGTTTTTCTGCATTCAGGGAACAGCATTCTTGCCCTGTATTCAGTGAACTCTTGCTAAATGCAAAACAACCATATGAATAGGAGCCACTTGCATGTCAGAGCCAGGACTCGTCACGCAAGGTTTGGAACTGATGTTTTTCGGCATGGCAACCGTATTTGTCTTTTTGACAATGTTGGTTTTCATTACCGATCAGATGTCCAAGCTGGTCAGTAAATATGCTCCCGAAGAAGTGGTAGAGCCGCAACAGCCGGTTCGCCAGCCATCTTCTCAAGGAGTTGATCCGCAATTGCTGAAGGTCTTGTCAGCAGCGGTCAAGGAACATCGTTCACGCCAAAAGTAGTGAGCGAATCATAATAACCAAGACGTTTACAACGTTATCGGAAGAAAAGGCCATCATCCATGACCGATTCTAAAAAACTCGGAATTACCGATGTCGTATTGCGCGACGCCCACCAGTCTATTCTGGCAACCCGTATGCGCATCGACGACATGCTTCCCATCGCTGAAAAGCTGGATCAAGTAGGCTACTGGTCTCTTGAATCCTGGGGCGGCGCAACCTTCGACTCTTGCATTCGCTTCCTCGGTGAAGATCCATGGGATCGTATCCGTGAATTCAAGAAAGCCATGCCAAAGACACCGCACCAGATGTTGCTGCGTGGTCAGAACCTGCTTGGCTACCGCCACTATGCTGATGATGTAGTGGATAAATTTGTCGAGCGCGCTGCAACCAATGGCGTAGATGTTTTTCGTGTCTTTGATGCGATGAACGATCCACGCAATCTGGAAACTGCGTTAAAAGCCGTTAAGAAACAAGGCAAGCACGCTCAGGGAACCCTGTCGTTTACGACCAGCCCGGTACACACCATGGAAGCATGGGTGTCTTTGGCAAAGCAGATCGAAGACATGGGTGCAGACTCCATCGCCATTAAAGATATGGCCGGTGTTCTGACTCCTTACGATGCTTTTGAACTGGTCAGCAAGCTGAAAGCCCAGACTGATCTGGAAGTTCAGTTGCACGCCCATGCGACGTCCGGTCTGTCTGATATGACCATTCTGAAGGCCGTTGAAGCGGGTATTGACCGTGTTGATACCGCCATCTCTTCCATGTCCATGACGTATGGTCACACGGCAACCGAATCGGTTGTTGCTGCTTTGGCAGGTACTGATCGTGACACCGGCATTGATTTGTTGCTGCTGGAAGAAATCGCCGCTTACTTCCGTGATGTTCGCAAGAAGTACTCGAAGTTTGAAGGCGCTCTGAGAGGCACTGATTCTCGTATTCTGGTTGCTCAGGTACCTGGTGGCATGTTGACCAACATGGAAAACCAGCTGCGCGAGCAGGGTGCTTCAGACAAGTTTGATGACGTACTGAAAGAAATTCCTCGTGTACGCGAAGATTTGGGCTTCATTCCTCTGGTAACGCCAACGTCCCAGATTGTGGGCACTCAGGCAGTACTGAATGTACTGACTGGCGAGCGTTACAAGTCTATCTCGAAGGAAACCCAGGGTATCCTGAAAGGCGAATACGGTGCAGCTCCTGCTCCGATGAATGCAGAGCTTCAGGCTCGTGTTCTGGATGGTAAAGAAGCCATCACCTGTCGCCCGGCTGACCTGATTGACAATGAGATGGACAAGATCGTTGCTGATGTTGACAAGTTGGCTGCTGAAAAAGGCTTCAAGCTGGCAGCAGACAAGATTGACGATGCACTGACTTACGCTCTGTTCCCTCAGGTTGCTCCGAAGTTCCTGGAAAATCGTGGCAACCCTGATGCCTTTGAGCCAGCACCTAAAGGTGATGCAGAAGACACCTTTACTGTGACGGTTGATGGCAATGAATACGTCGTCAAGGTTGATGACGGTGGCGACGTTACCCAATTGGCTCCAGTAAATGGCGCTCCTGTCAGTCTGGGTGGTTCTGCCCCGGCCGCCGGTGCGGCACCTGTTGCAGCCGGTGGTGGTGATCCGATTGGTGCTCCTCTGGCCGGTAATATCTGGAAAGTCATGGTGGCACCGGGTGCTCAGGTAGCGGAAGGCGATGTTGTACTGATTCTGGAAGCCATGAAGATGGAAACAGAGGTTCGTGCTCCACGTGCTGGTACCGTCGGCAGCATTGCTGTAAATGAAGGTGCTGCGGTGAAAGTTGGCGACACCCTGTATACCCTGGCGTAAGGAGTGTCGACATGCAAAGCTTGATTAATCTCTGGCAGGACACCGGCTTTTACCAAATGGAGTTTGGCCAGTTGGCTATGATTCTGGTTGGTATTGGACTGCTGTATCTTGCCATCAAAAAAGGCTTTGAGCCTTTACTGCTGCTGCCAATTGCGGTTGGTACTATCTTCGTTAATATCCCGGGGGCAGGCTTCTATGCTGACCCGATTTACGATGCAGCCGGGCATTTGGAAGCTCCTGCAGGTCTGCTGTGGTACATCTACCATGCAGGTATTGAAACCGGTTTGTTCCCACTGCTGATCTTTATGGGTGTGGGTGCCATGACCGATTTCGGGCCTTTGCTGGCGAATCCGAAGACGTTGCTGCTGGGTGCTGCCGCTCAGTTTGGTATCTTTGGAACCCTGTTTGGTGCTGTGTTCTTTTCGGATATCGGTGTGATGGACTTCACCATTCAGCAGGCATCGGCAATTGGTATTATTGGTGGTGCTGATGGCCCGACTTCCATCTTTATTGCCTCCAAGCTTGCCCCTGAACTGTTAGGTGCTATCGCGGTTGCGGCTTATTCATATATGGCTTTGGTGCCAATGATCCAGCCGCCAATCATGAAGTACTTCACCACAGAAGAAGAGCGCAAGATCCAGATGTCGCAGTTGCGCACGGTGAGCCAGGCTGAAAAAATCGTGTTCCCAATTACGATTCTGGTTCTGGTTGCCTTGTTGTTGCCATCGGCAGCACCTCTGCTGGGCATGTTCTGCTTCGGTAACCTGATGAAGGAATCCGGCGTGGTTGAGCGTCTGAGTGATACTGCTCAGAATGCCTTGATTAACGTTGTGACGATCTTCCTGGGTTTGGGTGTTGGTTCCAAAATGAGTGCAGAGCAATTCCTGAACTGGGATACCCTGAGTATCCTGTTCCTGGGTCTGGCTGCATTCTGTGTGGGTACGGCAACGGGTGTCATCATGGCGAAAATCATGAACAAGTACACCAAAGAGCCTATCAACCCATTGATTGGTTCTGCAGGCGTGTCGGCTGTACCAATGGCTGCGCGTGTTTCCAATAAGGTCGGTCTGGAAGCCAATCCTCAGAACTTCCTGTTGATGCATGCCATGGGGCCAAACGTAGCGGGTGTGATCGGTTCTGCTGTTGCAGCCGGTGTCATGTTGAGCTTCTTTGGTTAACCAATAGCGTCGATAAAAAAAGCAGCCATCTGGCTGCTTTTTTTATGTCTTGAACAGTGGGCCGAGGTTAGCCAATGTTCAATGTTGAAAGTGTGTTCTGACGTACTTTTTTCAACAGGTCTGCATTTTCAATCAGAGAATCGCCGTAAGATGGGATCATTTCCTGCATCTTCTCTTTCCACTCCCCTTCCATCTTGTCGCCAAAGCATTTTTCCAATACTTCGATCATGGCGAAAGCGGCAACCGAAGCACCTGGTGAGGCACCCATCAGGGCGGCCAGAGAACCATCCTCAGAGGAAACCAGCTCGGTACCAAATTCAAGCTTGCCTTTGCCTTTGGCGTCTTTCTTGATCACCTGAACTCGTTGTCCTGCATGCGCCAACGTCCAGTCGGAAGACTTGGCATCAGGGAAGTAGCCTCGCAGTGTCTCAATGCGCTCTTCATGAGACTGCATGACTTCGCTGATCAGGTATTTGGTCAGATCCATACTGGTCATACCAACGGATAGCATGGGATACAGGTTGTTGCCACTGATGGACTTGAACATATCCAGCTTGGAGCCGGTCTTCAGGAACTTGGTGGTAAAGCCCGCATAAGGGCCGAACAGAAGGGCGGGTGTACCGTTGATGATGCGCGTGTCGAGGTGAGGAACGGACATCGGAGGCGCGCCAATCGCAGCCTTGCCATACACCTTGGCGTGGTGCTGTTTGACGATGCTCTCATCTCGGCATACCAGCCATTGGCCGCTCACCGGGAAGCCGCCGTAGCCATTGGCTTCTTCAATGCCTGACGCTTGCAGTAATGGCAATGAACCGCCGCCAGCACCAATAAAGACAAAGCCAGTGTTTACTTTATGGGTTTGGCCGGAAGAACGATCGCGCAGCGTAACAGTCCAGCGCTTTTCTTCACGATGACGTTCGAAATCAACCACTTCATGGTTGAGTTTCAAGTTAAATTGTTCACTTTCTTCCAGCTTGCCAACCAGATTGCGAGTCAGAGAACCAAAGTCGACATCGGTGCCATGAGGAATGCGAGTGCCTGCCACTTTTTCATCGGCGGCACGACCTTCCATAACCAGTGGCATCCACTGTTTCAGAACGTCGGGATCTTCGCTGTATTCCATTTCAGCAAACAGGTGGTGAGCCTTGAGTTTTTCGGCGCGCTGCTTTAGAAATGCAACGTTTTTTTCACCCCAGACAAAGCTGATGTGTGGTGTGGTGTTGATGAAGTTGGTTGGCTCTGGCAGGCCGCCGTTCTGTACCAGATAACTCCATAGCTGCATGGAGACTTCAAAGTTGGCATTGATGGTCAGTGCCCGGTCAATGGCGACGTTGCCATCTGAGTCTTCCGGGGTGTAGTTCAGCTCACAATAGCCAGCGTGGCCTGTGCCAGCATTGTTCCAGCCATCGGTGCTTTCGTGGGCAACGTGATCCAGTCGTTCAACCAGTGTGATTTTGAGGGAAGGATTCAGCCTGGAAAGCAAAGTGCCGAGAGTAGCGCTCATTACTCCGCCGCCTACAAGGAGGACGTCGACTTGTTGTGTAGTCATGCGATTTCGCCTTTTGATCAGAAAATCGTTAATCTCACAGGGAGTTGCCTGGAACGGAAACTCCCGGCTGCGCGATCATTTCCCAAGCTTGTGACCTGACCCTGACATGTACGCGAAGCACATGAGTATGACAATTTTTCGCGATTTGACGCCTTGGGCTGAAATGATCCGTGACGACGGGTTTATACACAGCCAACCCGTGGGTGACAACTGTTCTGATTGTTCTTTCTACTAATGTATATTTACGGATTTTGTTGAAAAAAAATATTTTTCAAGCGGTTGTTTGAGGGGTTTTTGTCTATATTGGGTTGGTTAGTACTTGCTTGTTTGGTCACTTATATAAAGATTGATATGGCCTCATACAATATGGGGTTGATGGAGTGTGTTCGTGTTAAAGGTTGTTGATTGATGTTAAACAGCGTTTTTAAGAAAACCCTGATGGGGCTGATTAACCAGAAGCTGGCCGATGCCGGAAGAGTGGAAAGCCTGGAGTTTGATCCCCAGCTTGGGGTTGTTGAGTTATATCTGAATCTTGTGGGTGAAGATGAAGTTGTCTCTGTGACGGTGATGGGGGTGTCGATGTCTGAAACCGGTCAAGTGTCGTTTCAAACGGCGTCATCTAACCGGCTGTGGATACAGGCCTTGCTGAATACTTATGCACATCGCCTGGTGTTGGCAGTACCTGCCAAATATTTACCCGTGGTAAGGATGTTTTTCGCCAGAGTTTAGTGTTTTGTCTTTTATAGGGTAGTCTGTGTGCCATTTTTTTTATTAGGCGGATAATTTAGGGGTAACTCGCGGTTATCTTCTCAAGCTTGTCTATACTGCCTATACTCGCGCCAGCAGGAGTCGGCTCTGGATGTTCGCCTGCATCAGAGTGAAACCTGTTTGCATTATATTGAATGATTAAAGAATCCTGTTGGGGGCTGTTGTGCTAAGCCAGTTATCCGGGCGAACATTATTGATCATTGGCATTCTGACCATTGTAACGGTGCTTTATATTGCCCAGATTCGAGTTGATATCGGGTCACAGGCACTGATTGCTTATGGTCTGGTCGGGTTGATCATTTTGTTCCGAAAACTGGAGGATAGGAATACACGCAATAATGGTGACATTGAACAACGTCGATTATTGCGAATCCTGATTCTCATAACCGCATTTTTTGTGTCCATGCGTTACTTTGCATGGCGTCAGCAAGAAACGATTCAGTATTACGATCTATTCAGCTTTATTTGTATGATCATTCTGTTTCTGGCTGAATTTTACGGTATCGCCATTTCGTTTCTGGGTAGCTTTGTGAATGTCCAGGGGCGCAAACGTGAGCACATACCGGTTCCTTCCGATCCTGACAAAGTCCCGACGGTGGACATCATGGTTCCCAGTTATAACGAACCACAGGAGATGCTGGAAATTACGCTGTTGGCAGCGTTACAGGTGGATTACCCCAAGGACAAGCTGAATGTGTGTTTGCTGGATGACGGTGGCACATTGGGTCGCCGAAACTCGGATGACCCGGAACGTGCTCGCTCATCGCAAGAGCGTTATGACGAGCTGACTGCCATGTGCGAGCGTATTGGTGCCACGTATTTGACGCGGGAAAAGAACAACCACGCCAAAGCGGGTAACGTAAACGCTGCACTTGAGAAAACCAACGGTGAGTTTGTTCTGATTCTGGATGCTGACCATGTACCGTCTCGCGATATCCTGCAGCGGACGGTCGGGCATGCGGTGGCTGATCCTAAAATCTTTCTGGTTCAGACTCCCCACTTTTTTATCAACCCGGATCCGATTGAAAAGAACCTCGAAACCTACGGCAAAATGCCGGGTGAAAACGAGATGTTCTACGGTGTGATTCAGGAAGGTCTCGATTTCTGGGATGCCTCTTTCTTCTGCGGTTCTGCTGCTCTGATTCGACGGAAATATCTGTTGGAAGTGGGTGGAATTAGTGGTGACTCGATTACTGAAGACGCGGAAACCGCGTTCTTGTTGCATGCCCGAGGGTATCGCAGCGCTTATGTTAACCGGCCAATGATTGCCGGGTTGCAGCCGGAAACCTACTCCGGATTTGTGGTACAGCGCATGCGCTGGGCTCAAGGGATGGTGCAGATTTTTATTCTGAAAAACCCATTGTTTTTCAAGGGCTTGAAACCCTGGCAGCGGCTGGGCTACACCAGTAGTGCCGGATTCTGGTTTTTCCCCTTTGCCCGAGCCACCTTTTTGGTGGCTCCCTCTGCGTATCTGTTTTTTGGTCTCAAGATCTACGAAGCCAATATGACAGAGTTTTTTTCCTACGCCATTCCGCATCTGGTTGGTGCCTTGATCGTGACGGACTATCTGTTTGGTCGTTATCGATGGGCGTTGGTATCCGAACTGTATGAGCTGATGCAGTCCTTGTATTCGTTACCGGCCATTGTGGAAGTAATCAAAAGCCCAAGATCTCCCGAATTTGCGGTAACCCCGAAGGGGGAGTTCATGGATCAGAACTTTATTACTTCCCTGGCAGGGCCTTTTTACATACTGCTGGTATTTAATGTGCTGTCACTGTTTGCCGGTCTTGTTCGTCTGGAACTGATGCCCCAGGACAGAGACGTTATTTTGATTACGATGTTTTGGGAGATGTTTAATATCTCCCTGATGATTTGTGCCATTGGCTCTTTATATGAGCTTAAACAACGTCGGGAAGTACCTCGTGTAGCCTCGGATGATCCCGCTACGTTGTTTGTTGATGGGAAGGCAATCAGTTGCCGAATTATTGATATGTCATCATCGGGGCTGGGATTGGAATTGTCGGCTGCATTGGGCGAAAACTTTCTCCAATCCTTGAAAGGGTCGGATATTGAAATCCAGACTTACAATGGCGCTATTGGCCGTGACATTCGTCTTCCGGGGGAGGTTCGTTCTGTGAATCAGCGGGAAAATGGCCATTACCATGCCGGGCTGCAGTTGGATCTGGATGATTTGAAGAACAAATCCGAGCTGGTGTCTCTGGTGTATGGTGACAGTGAACGCTGGGTGAAAGAGCGGGCCAGTCGAATGCCTGACCTACCAGTGAAGAAAACATTGAAAATTCTGTTTCAGTCCGGCTTGCTTGCAACTCGCGGTCACGCTGTGCAGTTATGGAAGGATTTCTGGGAACGCAAGAAAGCACCTGCCTGAAGAGAATTTGCAGCAATTAGCTGAGCAGCTCTTGTCACATATGAGACTGGACAAGAGCTGAAGACGTAATTTATCTGAATCAAAGTGACTGGGATATGAACTCTTTTATACGATTATTGCTTGTTTGCCTGATTGTCGGGGCGGGGTACCCGGCGGCTCAGGCTGCTTCCAATTCGGCATTGCCGATGAACACCATGCCGCTGTCAAAGCTGGTGGGGCAGATAGAGCCGATTGATTTGCGAGGGGTCAGAACGATCTATCCGATCTTCATTCCTTTGTCACGCCGCTTGAGCCTTGAAAAGGTGGTCTTGCATTTGGAGTATGTGAACTCTATTGCTCTGGTTGGGGAACGTTCGCAATTGGTTGTGAAGCTCAATGAGGATGTAGTTGCCCAGTTACCACTGAACCCCAAGCGCCCGGAAGGCGTGGCGGATATCCGTTTGCCATCCAGCCGTTTTAAGTCGGGTTATAACAAAATTACCTTATACGTTGCCCAGCACTATACCTATGAATGTGAAGACCCGGATGCGCCCGAGCTGTGGACGCAGATTGATTCCCAGAACTCCTATGTGAAGTTTGAAGGCGGGCTGAATGCCTTGAATCCACGCCTGTCGGAAATTGAGCATCTGTTTGACAAGCGCTGGTTGGGTAATTATGAATTGAATATTCAAACCGCTTCTGGAGTGGATGCAGAATCTGCTCGATGGGGCGCGATGGTTTCTCAGGCGGCTGCTTTGCATCTGGAATATAAGTCACCTCTGGTACGCCATAGCATTGCCGAATTCAATGCCAGCCCTACCCAGCGTCAGTTGAAAAATTACCGCTTCCCATACCTCAAACAGTCTTCCATCGCGGGTAAGGATACCGTTCTGATTGGCACACACAGTGATCTTCAGCCATTGCTGGGTTCTAACTGGTCGAGGTCGGTTGATGGGCCGTATTTGGCTGTTTATCCTCAAGATGAGGACTCTCGGCATTTTTTGCTGATTGTCTCTGGCCAAAAAGAGGAGGACGTAGCGGTTGCTGCCAAAATTCTGGGTTATATGAATTTTCCGCTGCCTGATACGCGGACAGCGACATTTCCCGGCTTGAAGATGGATCATTTGCCACGTTTTGCTACTAAAGATTTGGCGGCTACGAATAACCGCTATCGTTTTTATGATCTGGGCTTTGAATCCATGACCATGCGTGGTGCGGGTGGTGGCAGTACCGTTGTTGATATTTCTCTGCCACCCGATGTCTATGTGGCACAAACCTCGGAAGTGAAACTGAATTTGCACTTTGCTTACGGTGCCGGTATGCGGGGAGATTCTGTTTTTAACATCTTTATTAACGGTCGCTTTGAAAATGTCATTCGTCTGAAAGAGATAGAGGGTGAAGCGGTGCGGCGTCATAGCGTTACGATTCCGACACGATCATTCAAACCAGGCCGTAATGAAATCATGTTTGCGGCTCAGATGATTACAAATAACTCAGAGGAATGTCAGGTTCGTAATGACCAGAACCTTCTGTTTACGTTGTATGACGACTCCACAATTGAGTTCAAGGGGCTGGATAGCTACGTTCAAATGCCCAATCTGAAGCTGACAGCAAAAACCGGCTTTCCTTACAACTATTACGACGATGCCAAGCCCACAGTCATTGGTATGGGCACCATGGACTCCGAATTGATGGGAGCATCCTGGACATTCCTGAGCAAAATGGCTCAGGTCATGACCCGGCCTCATGAAGATCTGACGTATCGTATCGGCGGTTACGGTGAGTTGGGTGATGCCAACCTGATTGTAATGGGGCCGGTAAAATCCATTGATCAGAACCTTTTGGATCGTGCGCCTATCCAACTGGGAGATGAATCGGTGTTGACGTTTGGGCGGGCAACAGAAATTGGTGATCACCCTCGCTTGAACGGGTCGCGTTTGTGGATCAACGCGGACGAATACGGCGATCAGAATTTCAATTACGTTCGCCCCAGCTTACAGGGATACGGCCTGGGAGATTATGGCGTCATGATGCAATTCGGTGGTGGACGTGATTATGGTGAAACCGTTACGTTACTCACAGCGATGTCATCGGAAATTCTTTATGGTGCGATAACTGATTTGGTGACGCCGGAAATCTGGAGTAACGTTCAGGGAGACGTAACAGCCTGGAAGCAGGGTGAAGAGTTTGTGTATGCACGGACGTTTGGTGAAAAGTATTACGTTGGGGAACCAAGATTCTCCAATTGGTTGATTTATCATTTCTCCAACAACCCGGTGTTATTCATCGTCTTCCTGATTTTCTTCCTGGTATTGCTGGCTGTGTTTATTCGCTGGCTATTGAAACGCTTCCGGGAAAACAACCACTAGGAGTGTCATGAACAAACTGCTTGGACTGTTGGTTACTATCGTGATCAGTGCTTGTGGAAGTCCGGCACCAGAGGCGATGACCGACGATGGCTGGTGGCATTATAAATCGTCGTTCATGCAGCCCGGAGGGGCCGTATCAGACACGGGCAACCAGGGCGTCAGTCATTCGGAAGGTCAGGGCTATGCCATGTTGTTGGCAGAAGCCTATGGCGACCGGGCCAGTTTTAATCGTTTATGGCTCTGGACCCGGCAGCATCTGCAAATACGGGACGATCACTTATTCGCCTGGCGCTGGACAGCGGACAAGGGTGTCGAGGATGAGAATAATGCTACGGATGGCGACTTGCTGATTGCCTGGGCGTTGTACCGGGCAGGCAAACGCTGGAGTGACGTTGAGTATTCAGAAGCGGCGCTTTACATCGTGCGGGATATTCGGGACAAATTGGTGCATCAGGTTGGGCAATACCATATTTTGTTGCCAGGTGAGCACGGTTTTGAGAAAGATGGGTATTGGCAGATTAATTTGTCGTACTGGGTTTACCCAGCGCTGCAAGAATTGGCCATTCTGGATCGTTCATCGATTTGGTCATCCCTGATTTCGAGCGGCAAGACACTGACCCGTACATCTCGTCAGGGGCAGTGGAATCTTCCTCCTGATTGGGTAGACCTGACGAATAAGGGTGTTTTGAAGCCAGCTCAGGATCGTCCTCCCCGATTCGGTTATGAAGCAGTTCGAGTCCCGTTGTATCTCATTTGGGCCGGTGATTTTGATGAGCACATCATTCGTGATAGTGCCCGCTTCTGGAGCACGACCGCCAAGTCCCGATTTACGCCTGCCTGGGTCAATGTTGAAAACAACACGCAAGCAGAATACGAAGCACCAGCGGGATTCAAAGCGGTACACAGCCTGTCACGACTGGCTTTGAATTCGAAGCGCCGCCATCCTCCCCAGGATTTAATGATTAAGAACCTGAAGGAACAGGACTACTACTCCTCCAGTTTGATTCTTTTGTCTCGACTTGCCTACTACGAGCGATTAAAACGATGAACTATGTGTTTGCCCCGGCAATGTTGCTAATGGCAATATCCAGTGCCCCGGCATTATCCAAGGAATCTCCTTTTGGAGGCCAGAGCGGGTATCCATCGCCTTTGAAACTTGCGGATTCCCGGTCAGAGCTGCAGTTACTCAAGCCCTATTCTCCGAATCAGGATGAAGTAATCTCGATTGATCACTCGCGGCAAAAATACATCATCGGTGATGAAATTCCTTCGGAAGAAAATCTGAATTTGAATTTGAATGAACCGACCAAAGTGACCAGTAGCCCGGTGGATGAGGCCATTAATCGTGAAGAATTGCGTTTGTGGCAATGGCTCCGAATGGGGCGATACGCGGATATGGAGTACAAAATCCAGGAGTTGAAAGCGTTGTATCCACGCTGGAC
>Ga0193963_1001352_pt1 | contig 12188 bp, 10 predicted proteins | sample FB_6_MG_FD_140359 | JGI IMG/M metagenome (GOLD analysis project Ga0193963, IMG submission 140359) | Microbial mat bacterial communities from the Broadkill River, Lewes, Delaware, United States - FB_6_MG | ecosystem: Environmental > Aquatic > Freshwater > River > Microbial mats | place: USA...
GGTGAGTTTGATAGTGAGTCTATTGAATTTATATGATTTTAGTTTCGGTTTTGATGCTATATTTGAGAGGTTTAGGGATTAATTTGTAACTACAAAGATGGTGTAGGAAAAGATAAATACTAAGTCAAATGGAGGAGTAAAAGAAATTACAATATAGTCAAAACCTATCTTTGATATCCTTAAATTGAGAGAAGTTCTCTACAAATATATCTACTAGCGTTGGGTCGAATTTTACTTCTCGCTCTCTTTTGATTACCTCTAGTGCTTTTTTGGATGAGATGTAGTTTTTATCATAGCTTCTACTAGTTGTTAGCTCATCGAAGTAGTCTATTATCGATACTAATCTAGCATAAAATGGTATCTCCTCTGCTTTGAGACCATCTGGGTATCCTTTGCCATTCCAGTTTTCGTGGTGTGAGTATGCTACCTCTTTTGCTATTTTTATGATACTTGTTGGCTCTATTTTTTCTAGTAGTTTAAACCCTAGTAGCGTGTGAGATAGATATGCTTTTTTATCAAGGTTTATAAGCTTTTTTCTCTCTATGGCTATGAGTCCTATATCGTATATATAGACAATATATGATATATCATCTATCTCTTTTTTGGTTAGTCCATTTAGCTTTGCAAAGAGTATGATATACTCTCTTAGTCTAGCTGTGCTACTCTTCTCTCTATCTAATATATTGGCGAAGTTTGAGAGTAAATCTTTTTGGTATCTTATGGCTATATCTATCGCTTCCTTTATATTTTTGAAGTTTTTACTAGATGAGGCTTGTGGGCTATTACTATTTATCTCTATATCTTTTAGGAGTTTATAAAAGTATCTAACTCTAAAGCTTTTGAATGTTCTTGACCTCAACTCTTGTGGATTGTAGGGCTTTAGTATAAAATCATCTGCACCTAGTTGATAGGTAGTTATCTCTTCATTCTCTTTGGATGTTACTACTATTACAGCTATATCTCTAAATTTATCGTTTGATTTTAGGATTTTGAGTGTCTCAAAGCCATTCATCTGTGGCATCATCAAATCTAGTAGTATCAAATCTATCTTCTCTATATTTAGTATCTCTATAGCCTCTTTGCCGTTATTAGCTTGTATTATTTTGATATTTGGATACTCATCAAAGACAGCAGATGCCAACTCTTGATTGAAGCTATCATCTTCGACACACAATATACTCTTATTACCTAGTAGCTCAAAATTTATGGAATTATCAAACATAATCTACTCTTTGGCATCTAAAAATAGCTTTAGGCTAGTTAGAAGTATATTTTTTGACTCTTCAATATCTAATATATTGCCCTTTTCTGCTAGTTTTTGAAGCTCACCTGCTCTATTGGCTACCTCCATAAGCCCTATATTGGATGTGACTCCCTTTATGACATGGAAATCCTCTACAAGATTGGTACTATCTTTAGCCTCAAAGCTTACCTCTACTCTTTTGACATACTCCTCTATACTTGTTAGGGCTTTATTTAGTAGTTTATGAGCTATCTCCTCTGAGAAGTGGTCTCTTAGGTGAGTAAATGCTCTCTCTCTCATATCTAAATTACTCTCATCTTCTCTCTCTTGGGGTTTCTTCTTCTCCTCACTGCTACTACTACTATCAGAAGCGATAAACTCATGATTTAGGATTTTTATAAGTTTATCCTCTATATCTTTTTTGGATAGTGGTTTTTCTATAAAATCATTCATCCCTGACTCTTTGGCTGAGAGCTTATCCTCTTTATATACATTGGCACTCATACATATAATAGGGGTATCATTATCAAATTTCCTAATCTCTCTAGTGGCTTCGAGTCCATCCATAATAGGCATTCTCATATCCATCAAGATAAGGTCATACTTTTTGAGCTTGGCTTTATCTAGGGCATCTTGTCCATTGATAGCTGTATCACACACTATAGAGAAGAAGTTATTTAACATCTCTTTTTCGTACTCTCTATTGATATCTACATCTTCAACTATTAGAATATCAAGGTTTGAGTAGTCTAGTTCATCTCTCTTTTTGACAAAACCAGATGAGTAGATACTCCCCATCTCTTTGATAAATCTCTGATATGGGATGGGTTTGTTTATCACCTTATCAAACTCGTTAAAGTTCTTATCCTCATCATCCCCACTCATAGCTATTAGTTTGATATTTGGGTTTATAGTCCTTAGTGTACCTGCTATATAGCTAGTGTTGCTTTTGAAGACATCCATATCAAATATCGCTATATCATAAAACTTCCCACTAGCTATCATCTGCATAATGGATGTGGCTATATCTCTACCTTCGATACTATAGTTTTGGAAATTTATCCTATTTCCCATACACTCTGTAGCTACTCTATTTACAAACTCATCCCTTGTGGCAAACATCATAATATTTAGCCCCTTAAGGTGTTCACTCATCTCTCTTTTTTGAGATTTTTTGACTACTATTGTGGCACTAAAGTTACTCCCTACTCCTATTTTGGAATCAACAACTATCTCTCCATCCATTAGGTGTGCTAGTTGTTGGGATATATATAGCCCTAGTCCTGTCCCTTGTGTTTTATCTGTAGATTGAAATGGTTTAAATAGAGTATCTGCTACCTCTGCTGGGATACCATTGGCTGTATCATCTACATTTATAACTATTTTGACTCTATCATCATTTAGCTCTTCTATTTTTTTGACATAGAAGTGGATAGAGCCTTTTTTGGTAAACTTGGCTGCATTTGAGAGTAGATTTATAAATATCTGTTTGAGTCTCTTATCATCAGATATGATAGGGTACTCAAGAAATGGAATATCGACTACAAAATCAACTCCGTATGCTATCTTGGAGCGAATGAGATTGGCACACTCGTTTAGCATATCATCCAAATCAAACTCATTAGGAGATAACTCAATTCTATTATCCTCTAGCTTTGCAACATCAAGCAAATCACTAATGAGTGCCAATAGATGGTCTGAGCTTTGGATAATATTTTTGAGGTATCTGCTCTGTTTGGTATTGAGGGCTGTATCATCAAGAAGCTCACTATAGCCTAGTATCGCAGTCAAAGGAGTCCTAAGCTCATGGCTCACAGAGGCTATAAATCTCTTCTCATTACTAAGAGACTCCTCTAGTTCTCTATTTACTTTAGTAAGTAGCCTAGATAGTGTTAGTTTATCTTCATTGGCTTTGATATATCTCGCCTCTAGTTTGGATACATCTCTCTCTAGTGTTGCTAATTTTCTTATAAGTCTATCTTGATTTTCTAAATTAGCGACCTCATCAAGAACTAATTGAATAGATTTTATAGGCACTATAGGACTCCTTTTTCTTTTAATAGTAGTGTGACAAATGTTATATTGTGAAATCCATACTCTCTTGTAGAAGTTCCTATCTCACCATAAGCAAAAAATCCTATCAATGGACAATTGACAGCTTTATAAGCTATCTCTATCTCCTCTTTGGCAAAAGCACCCAAAACTTGTTTACGAGAAGCACACGAAAATACCAAAGCTACCTCAGGACTAAAGCCACTATCTTGTGCTATAGACTCTCTTATGCTACTATCTACATAGTTCATTATACTCTGCCCTTGGGGTACGGCTATACGAACCATAGATTTGGGTTCTATATGACCACCTAGCACCAAAGAGCCATCACGATTTATATGTGTAACGACTCTATATATTGTCTGATTTTTTGTTATCACTTGTAGAGGATACTCTCTTCCTGTTTGGGGCATATCTATAGTAGTCTGTAGATACTTCTTATAAAACTCAACAGCAGGGCGATTATCAATCTCATGTAGTATATTTTTGTAAGACTTTGTTACTATATCTTTCTTGCCTATACCCATCCAACCACAAGCACATGAGCCTATGGCTTCTATCTTGCTATTATCTAAAGCCAATGCCACTATACCGTGATTGGTATAGTTCTCTTTACTAAATACAAAAGTATATTTAAATCTATAATCATCTCCTGCTACACCACCATAAACAGAGCTAATACCACAAGAGAATATACCCTGCACATAATCATCACTATCAAAGCTCAATCCTGATGTGAGAGTAACTATAGTGGGGTCACTAAACTGCTCTTTTGCCCACTCTCCTATCTCTTGTCCTGTTTTGTAGTAAGCTCTTCCATTGAGAGAGAGATGTTTTAGGGCAATAGCTTGGGGATTTACCTCTATAAGCATACATGTGATGCTATCTTCGTTGTCATTAACACCAGAGTTTTTATCAGCATAAAACTCACCCACTGTAGTCGAGCCTAAAATCAAAAATGGATACTTCTCAACCTCCTCTACAAGGCGACTTATATTGTAAGTGATAGCTATATATATAAATGCCAAAGAGGGATTAAACCCTCTCTTTATCTTAGAGTCTATCTCCTCAATCAACTCATCAATAGAGTAAGAACTAACTAATAGACTTCTCATCCCTAATCTCTTTTTTTACCTAGAGAGAGAGATAAAATCTTCTCTCTTAGGGCTATAAACTCATCGAAGTTATTTAAGAAAGTATCAAGTATCCTACGATTATATCTACCTCTACTATTTACAAATATATCATACGCCTCTTCAGGGGTGAATGACTCTTTTTTTCTATATTTTCTCTTGCCTAGAAGTGCTTCAAATGTCTCTGCTATACCCACTATTATAGCTACATCGCTTATCTCTTCTCCTCTTAGACCATAGGGCATACCAGTTCCGTCGTGAAACTCATTATACTCTAATATGATTTTCTTGGCTATTGTCATAAAGTCTGTCTCCAATACAGAGGATAGGATATCATATCCTGCTAATATATTTTGATAAAATTTCTTTTTATCTTTTATTGAGAATATATCAGCATCATACTCTCTAGTACAGACTCCAATAAGTCCTATATCTCTAATAAGAGATGCATAATATATATGATTAAGAGCCTTGCCACTATATCCTATCTTTTGGGCAAAAACTTTTGATACACTAGCTATTATTTTGGCTTTTATTCTCTCCTCTTTATTATCTTTTGTCTTATGCATTATCATTTTCAAAAAGAAATCTTTTTGAGACTTTTCAATATCTTCTATAGTGTATGATATTGGTTTTTTCTTGTTTTTTGGCTCAATTCGTCTATTGAGCTTAAAGAGTCTTCTTCTGATATTTTGATTGACTTGAAGCTCAAGCTCATCCAATCTAAATGGCTTTAGGATAAAGTCATCTACACCAATGTCTTCAAACTCTTTTTTGGCTACATCATCTGTACTCATCACAAGTATAGCTATATCATCATATCTCTTATCCTCTTGCATCTTTATAAGCGTCTGCTTACCATTTAAATTTGGCATATGTAAATCTAGCAACATCATATCTATATTGTTGTTTTTGAGAATAGCTAACGCCTCTATCCCATCTTCTGCTTCAAAAAATCTAATATTTTTAACTTTAGAAAATCTACTTTTTATAAGCAGTCTATTAAAGGGGTCATCTTCAACAATTAATATATTGGTATCTTCTATATTTTCCCACACAAGCACTCCTTTTCAAAACTCTGCTATATACAGATTATAATAATTGATAATTTTAGGTTTGCAAACCCTATTAGTATATGAGTTTTTTATCTCTACTTTATTTATAGTCATACTATATTATTTTTATGGTATTATTTTGCTTATTTGATTAATCAATAGAGATAAAATCTAGGAGTATGTATAGTATGAGATTTAATGATTGTGGAGAGACTCCACTAGGGCTATACCCTGTGGTAGATGATTATAAGAAGTTGTTACCACTATATGAAGAGGGTATAACAACAGCACAACTGCGTATAAAAAATAGAGCCATAGATGAGATAGAAGATGAGATTATCAATGCTATTGATATATCCAATAGATTTAATGTAAGACTCTTTATAAATGACTACTGGGAGTTAGCTATCAAACACAAAGCCTATGGTATCCATCTAGGTCAAGAGGATATACAAGAGGCAAATATAGATGCTATCTATAAAGCCGGTATTCGTCTTGGTATTAGCACCCATACCACAGATGAGATAAAAATAGCCCTAGATATAGAGCCATCTTATGTAGCCATTGGTCCAATATATGAGACCACATCCAAAAAGATGGTATATAACCCCGTTGGTATAGAAGATTTAAAGAGATGGGGTAGTAGTGTAGATTATCCTATTGTAGCCATTGGTGGGATAGATATAGATAATATAAAAACCGTGATAGATACCAATATGGCTGATGGTATAGCTATGATAGGTGGAGTGCTTAGTGAGGGTGAAGTAGATAGAGATAAGACAAAATCACTACTAAAGTGCTTTAGGTAATTTATAAATCAAAATATGACCAAACAACTATCTGCATATCTCTATACAAAAAGCTGTTTGGTGCTATCTGCTCTATCTCTTTGATATTTAAATCTATGCTTTTAGTAGATGTTAGGTGTAGTATTTTTATAATCTCAAAACTATCTATATCTTTGAGTATATCTTCTATATATTGAGGTGCTTTTGGGGTGTGTAGGTGTGAGTTTATTCTATCTATCTCGATATAATAGAAATCACAACTATAGCTATTTAGCTTTTGATATATTTTGGTTATATCCTCTACTCTTAGTAGTCGTCTTGTCCAGTTTTTGCACTGTATTACCTTGATAGTTTTTGTGGTGGTTGAGATAGAGATTATATCTACTCCTCTATCTTGATTACCTCTTATTAGTCCATTGTAGATTACCAAATCATCACGACTCTCATACTCTTTGCCTATAAACTTCTCATACTTCTCACCTCTATGTTTTAAAAACTCATCCTCTTGGTACTTATCAAATCTAAATAGGCTTTTAGACTTAGAGAGTTCACTTATAACTTGACTATCTCTTAGTATCTCATACTCTATATTATCACAAAGAAACATCAAACTAAAGCTATGGGCTAAATCACCTCTATCTATCCTGATAAACTCCTCCATAGCGTGAGTGTAGTATGATAGAAGTGCATCTATTGAGGCTCTTAGAGACTCTTTTTGGTATGCACTATCTAGTAGCTTAATGATTTGAGAGAAAGTATGGTGGTACTCAGAGGTTATATCATTTACCTGTAGATATATGAGTTGGGCTGAGAGTCTCTTACTTAATGGAGTATTAGATGGCAAGAGTGGGACTATCTCTATGGTGAGACTTCTTAGTTTTGCTTTTTGAGAAAACTCACCCAAAATAGCCAAAAAATCATCTACTAATATATGCTCCCTCGTAGATATAAACTCTCTATCTATCATATCATATATCATCTCTTGGAGTTCAAACTTTATACTATCTAGTTCGCTTTGGCTAATAGTATCAAAATATATCTCTATATCATAGATATAATACTTCAAATACTCTATCAACTCATCACTACTATCTATAGAGTATATATCCTGCTTTATCTTAGGGAAATTTATCATTTTGGTATTATATCCTATTTTGAATAAGTACATAAGATTTGGAGTTTTATCTATATTTGTTAATAAAGAGTTAAAACGAAAGAATATCATAATAATATATTATATATAATATTTTGATTATAAAAATATAGGAGATAATATACCAAATTACTTATGGTAACACTTCAATATAAATTTTCTTTTTTATATATATAATTAGGGGTATCTAATAGATGGAGGATTATACTATTTAATCCTTAGATTTCTTGCAAAAATAGAAGAGTTTAATTTTGTAAGAAATCTATGATTATCAAAACAAAGAAAGGAATTAAGTATGGCACAAGAAGAAAACGGTCGTCGTGACTTTATGGGTATGGCTCTTGGAGCATGGGCAGTAGTTGGAGGCGTAGGTGCATTATATGCTGCTAAACGCTCATGGGATCCATTGCCTAGCGTTAAAGCAGCTGGATTTACTACCATCGACCTAAAAGGTGCAAAAGAGAATGAACTAACTGTTGAAAAATGGAGAGGAAAGCCTATATTCGTTTTGAAAAAAACAGCTGATATGAAACCAGACGATAGAGATATTGTTATCAATGGAGATAGATTTCATATATCTATAGGTCTTTGTACTCACCTAGGTTGTATCCCTGCTTATGAGGGCGAAGAGAAGAAGTTTAAGTGTGCTTGTCACGGTGGAGAGTTTGACGCTAGTGGAAGACAGATATTTGGTCCACCACCTAGTCCACTAGAGATTCCACCATTTAAAATAGATGGTACTAAGCTAGTATTGGGTGAAGCAGGTCCTGAGTATAAAAAGATGTTAGACGCTGGTCTAACAGTTTAAGGGGAGAGATATGGCACATTTTGATGATAAAGCAATGCCATTTGGCAACAAATGGATGGATGAGAGATTAGGTGTTAATACACTTAAAAAGGTGATGAATACAGAGTATTGGATTCCAAAAGATATAAACTTCTTATGGGCTATGGGTATGGTTTTGGCTGCTACCTTTGGTATATTGGTAGTATCTGGAATATTTTTACTTATGTACTACAAGCCTGATACAGCACTAGCTTTTGATAGTGTAAACTATACTATTATGAGTGAAGTTGGTTATGGGTGGCTTTGGAGACATATTCATGGTGTAGGTGCATCTATTGTATTCCTTATCATATATATCCACATGTTTACAGGTATATATTATGGTTCATACAAAAGAGGTAGAGAGCTTATTTGGCTTTCAGGTATGGGACTCTTTGTAGCATTCTCAGCTGAAGCGTTCTCTGGCTATATGCTTCCATGGGGACAGATGAGTTACTGGGCTGGTATGGTTATTACAAACCTATTCTCTGGTGGTTCACTTGAAGCTTACGGTTTAGTTGAGTGGATTAGAGGAGATTATGTTCCAGGTGATGCTTACCTTACTCGTTTCTTTATGCTTCATGTACTACTTATTCCATTGGCTATTATTGGTCTAATCGTATTACACTTTGGTACTCTAAGATTACCACATGTAAACAACCAAGAGGGTGCAGAGATAGACTTCAAAGAGTCAGCTGATTTATGGAAAGCAGGTAAGAAAAAAGAGTCAAAAGTCATTCCATTCTCACCAGTATTTTTGAGTAAAGATGTATTTGTATTGGGTGTATATTTCCTACTATTCTTCTATCTTGTATTCTATAACTTTGAGTTTGCTATGGATCCTGTAAACTTCGACCCAGCAGATGGACTAAAGACTCCAGCACACATCTACCCAGAGTGGTACTTCTTGTGGTCTTATGAGATTTTGCGTCCATTTAGTAAAGATATAGGTCTTATAGCCTTTGGTATAGCACAAGTTGCTTTTGTATTCTTACCATTTATGGATAGAAGTCCAAATGTAGCTCCTGCTCACAAAAGAGGACTATTTAAGATATGGTTTTGGGTACTTCTTGTAGATATGATAGTTCTTACTGCTATGGGTAAACTACCTCCAACAGATGCACTATTTGCAAATATAGGACTTATAGCTGCTGTACTATTCTTAGCTATGGGACCAATATTGTTAATTATCACAATGTTTGAGAAAAAAATAGAGAAAGGAGCTTAAAATGAGAGAGTTAAAAATATTTGCAGTAGTTGCTTTCTTTTCATTATTGACATATTATCTTGTTGAGCCTTATGCTCACCATGAGATGCACAAAAAAGTAGATGCGTCAGGTCATGAGATACATACAGAGAGTCACGGATTTAAATATGATGGTAAGCCTGATATAGAAGAGGCTACTAGAGCCAAAGATAAAGATGTTATCGCTGATAAAAAAGCCTTTTGGGCAAGTGTAGCAAAAATTTCTGCACTCAAAGGTGACGCAGCTGCTGGTGAGGGTGATTTCGCTAACTGTATGGGATGTCATGGTGCTGATATGAATATGGGTGGTGTTATACCTCCAAAACTAGACCACGCAGGGGCTCTTTATGAGAAGAACTATCTAATAGCACTTCTAAAAGACCCAGCTATGGCATCTAATGTAAACCATAAATATAAAGATACTTCAAACCACCCAATGGGTTCTATTAAAGCTATGCTTACAGATGACCAAGCTATAGCCAATGTAGTAGCTTATATACTGGAGAAAAAAGCAGGTGAAGTGACTCCAAAAGAGGCTTATGCTGAAGCTTGTATGAGATGTCACGCTGTTCGTTATGGTAAGCTTACTCAACTAGGTGATACACCAAGCTTTAAGTACAAAAAAGATGAACTAGCTCACCAAATCAAAGTGATAGAGGAGCAAGATAGAGTAAAAGCCTATATGGGTAAACTACCTCCTGACTTGTCTATTATGATAAGAGCTAGAAGTGAACACTTCATGGAGACATTTATAGAAAATCCACAGTCTCAATTAGCTGGAACTTCTATGCCTAGAGTGGGACTATCTCATGAAGGTTATGAGAAAGTTAAAGAGTATTTGATTGAAGTAGGAGACCCTAGTAAATCAAAAAGAGAAGCAGTAGGACCATGGGTAATGCTATTCTTCTTTATCTTTACAATAATTGCGTTCTTATGGAAAAAATCACAATGGAGAGATTTACACTAGTAAATCCTCTATTTATACAAAGGAGTGATAATATTATCACTCCTTCTTCTTTTATCAAGTTTCTTGATATATATCACCACTTTTTTATCTACATTTTGATACTCTAAGCAAAAATTATAATATGGAATGCTTATGCTTATAGATGGACATGGAAGAAGAGTAGATTATTTGAGGATTTCTGTTACAGAGAGATGTAACTTTAGGTGTCAATACTGTATGCCTGAAAAACCATTCTCATGGGTTCCCAAAGAGAATTTACTATCTTTTGAAGAGCTATTTTTATTTATCAAAGTAGCAATAGACAACGGCGTAACTAAGATACGCCTCACAGGTGGAGAGCCACTTTTGAGAGAAGATTTAGATGGCTTTATCAAGATGATTTCAGACTACAAGAGTGATATAGATTTAGCCCTCACTACCAATGGATTTCTACTGCTAGAGTCAGCTCAACGCCTCAAAGATGCAGGACTAAAGAGACTCAATATATCACTAGACTCACTCAAAGCAGATGTAACTGCCAAAATCGCAGGTAAAGATGTCCTACATAGAGTATTGGCAGGTATAGACAAAGCCCTAGAGGTAGGACTCAAAATCAAAATCAATATGGTACCACTCAAAGGGATAAATGATGATGAGATTTTGGATATATTAGATTATTGTAAAAAAAGAGACATCAAAGTAAGATTTATAGAGTATATGGAAAACCACCACGCCAAAGATGCCCTAGAGGGTATGCACGGTAGAGAGATACTGAGTAAAATCAAAGAGGGACACACCATTAGAGCATTAGGACGAGAGGGTGCAAGTCCATCGTTTAATTATGCACTAGAAGATGGCACAGAGTTTGGACTAATAGACCCACACAAACACGACTTTTGTGAAAACTGCAACCGTATCAGACTCACAGCAGAGGGTAATCTAATACCATGCCTATATTTCGATGAAGCGATGAGCATAGCACAGGCAGTAAAGAGAGGAGATATAGAGGGAGCAACAAAGGTATTGGCACAAGTGCTTAAAGATAAACCCAAAGAGAATAGATGGAGTGAAGATAATCCCAACGAAGAAGATGTATCAAAAAGAGCATTTTATGAGACTGGTGGGTGAGGTTTATGATATAATACCAACGAAATTTTATAATTAGAAGAGTAAATATATGAACAGAACCAAATATGCGATACTCCTTTTATTAGGACTATTTTTAACTGCTTGTAGTGGAGATATTGATAACAATAGAGCCTACTTTCCTCAATCATATTCAGACAGTAGCACTAATGTCTCAAAAGAGTATATCTCTGATGATAACTGTGACCAGATTATAACAAAGGAGTTCTCTCTAAGTGGGACTTTGAGTATCTGTTATGACTATACTTATAAATCTGCGAAGTATGTATCTTACACTCTTGATGGGGAGTTGGTAAATAGTCTCAATATCTCTACTAGACCGAGCTTCTATATAGAGCCTCAGATACCCTCAGAGTATCAGGTATCTACTAATGACTACACCTATAGTGGATATGATAGAGGTCACTTAGCCCCTGATGCTAGTTTTGATTATAGTGAGGATGATTTGAAGATAATCTACACTATGGCAAATATCATACCACAAGATTCAAAAGTAAACGGTACTCTATGGGCAAAAGCCGAGCAGTATGCACGAGATATGGCTGTAGAGTATGGAGAGGTGAGTGTACTCAATGGTGTAGTATTTGATAGTAACCCTAC
>Ga0193963_1001353_pt1 | contig 12187 bp, 10 predicted proteins | sample FB_6_MG_FD_140359 | JGI IMG/M metagenome (GOLD analysis project Ga0193963, IMG submission 140359) | Microbial mat bacterial communities from the Broadkill River, Lewes, Delaware, United States - FB_6_MG | ecosystem: Environmental > Aquatic > Freshwater > River > Microbial mats | place: USA...
AGATGTTGGCAAGGATCTTGTCCTGCCCGGGTTGAAGCGTTCTGGGGTCAATGATGAACCAATCGTCCTCAATGCGCCCCATGACGGCCGGATCACAGGCACGCAGCTTTTTGTCCAGGGCTGTTACGGACATGGTTTTGGGGCGGATGGTCAGACACCGGGTGGGCAGGGTCAATCCGGGATAGGAACCGCCGCCCGGCCTGGACGTCATATCTGCCAGGGCAAGTTCCGCCTGGCTCCCCACAGCTTGGGTGACCAGAGAAAACAGAACGTCTGCATCCCGGCTGATTTGTTCATAGGACAACGTGAGCATTCGCAGGGTGGGGATCTTTTCAACAGCCACCAGGGTGTCCCGGTAAAGCTTGAGTGTTGCTTCCAAACCCGCCAGGGTCATTTTATCAATGCGCAGGGCCCGGGTCAGCGGGTTGGCCTTGATCTGGTCCATGTACTTTTTTGTGCCGACAATAATGCCGGCCTGGGGGCCGCCTAACAGCTTGTCGCCGCTGAAGGTAATAACGTCGGCTCCTGAGGCTACCTGTTCAAAAACAGGGGGTTCGGAAGGCAGCCCAAATGCGCTGAAATCAATCAGTGTGCCCGACCCTAAGTCTTCCATCACGGGAATGCCATGGGACTTTCCAATGCCTACCAACTCTTTGAGCGAAACCGATGTGGTGAATCCTTCAATTTTATAATTGGAGGTATGGACCTTGAGTAAAAGCCCTGTCTCTTCGGTGACGGCATGGGTGTAATCATGGGGATGGGTCCGGTTGGTGGTGCCCACTTCCTTTAAAATACACCCGCTTTTTATCATTACGTCCGGTATCCTGAAAGAGCCGCCGATCTCCACAAGCTCTCCTCTGGAAACAATGACCTGGCGTCCCTGGGCAAGGGTGTTTAAGGCCAGCAGTACGGCACCGGCATTGTTGTTTACGGCCATGGCTGCTTGGGCGCCTGTCAATTCGCAGATCAGCTCTTCAATGGCCGCGTAGCGGATGCCGCGCTTGCCCGTTGCAAGATTGAGCTCAAGATTGGAATACGAGGATGAGACCGCCATGATATTATCCAGGGCATCCCGGCAGAGTAGAGCTCTGCCAAGATTGGTGTGCAGGACCACACCGGTGGCGTTTATCAACGGGTTCAGCCGGTTTTTTATTTTTTGGCAGGCAAGCATAGCTGCCTGCTTTATTATGGCTTCATCCGTGATGATTGCAGGTTTGTCTTCAAGTATTTGTTTGCGGGTATTGTCAATGGCCCTTCGTACCGATTCAAGTACGAGGCTGCGCGGTATTTGTGTGAATTGTTCATCAGTTTCGGCAAGGGCCAGAATATGATCCACACCGGGCAGGGATTTTAATTGTAAATGCTTATCAGGCATTGGTTGTTTCATGGGTCGGTTCCTATGTCAGTATATATTCAAGCAGATCGTCGAGACACCGGGCCGGGGATGCTCCGTCCAGATCAATTTTGGGGGGAATGTATTCGTTTTGCCTGTGATCCATTAAATAAAAAATTAAAGATGCTGATTTTTCTTTTAAATAGCCTTAATTATCATTAATTCCTGAACGGATTCAACCCTAATCTAACAGGTTGGGCGTTATAATGGGAAAACCGTACGGCAACGGATGGGTTGACGAAAATGATAACGTGTTTTTCAGGCTTACTGTCTGGACCCGGGGGATGCCGGCATCGGCCCTGTTTACCTTGATCTTGCGGCACGCCCCTCCAGAAATTGACACCGAATCAGGCTTCACGGTAAAGGGCTAACACGCCGGACCGGGCAAGCTTCTTGATGCCGAAGGGGGAGAGTTTTTCAAGCAGAATGTCAATGGTGTCCTCGTCGCCGCACACTTCGAAAATAAAGTGCCGGCTGCCTTCATTCATCATGGTGCCGTTGAATTCCTGAATCAGGGTTCTAATCTCATCCTGGTTTTCAGGCAGGGCCTTGACGCAGATCAGGGCCATTTCCCTTTTTACTGCCTTTTCGCCGGTCATGTCCCTGAGCTTGATGACGTTTACCAGGCGCTTGATCTGCTTCATGCACTGCTCTAAGATTTCCGGGCGTGTGTGTGTGGTGATCGTGATTCTCGACATTTTAGGATTTGCCGTGGGCGCACCGCAGATGGTTTCGATGTTATAACCCCTGCCTGCAAAAAGCCCAGTGATTCTGGCCGTCACCCCGGGTTCATTTTCAACCAGCATGGTCAGGGTGTATCTGTTTTTTTTCAAGGGAAAATTACCTCTTTGCCGTTGTGGGTGCCGGTGCGGTTACGGCCGTTTTCCTTGGCGGCATAAAGGGCTTTGTCCGCCCGGGCAATCAGGGCATCTAAATTTTCTCCGGGAATGAACTGGGCCACGCCTAAAGAGATGGTGATGGTGCCGATATCTTTGCCTGAGCTTTTGGACTGCCATCTCATTTTTTCAAGGCTGATGCGGATTTGTTCGGCCAGGGCAAAGCCGCCGTCCATTTTGGTTTCGGGCAATACCATGATAAATTCTTCGCCGCCGAACCTGCCGGCTATATCCTTACCTTTGATGTGTTTTTGTAAAAGTTTGGATATCAGTTTGAGTACATTGTCGCCGGTAAGATGCCCATAGTTATCATTTATTCTCTTAAACCGGTCGATGTCTGCGAGGATCAGGGTTAAGGGCGCGGTCTCTTCCTGCGCATCTCTCATGGGGGTGGCAACGGCATTTTTAAAACCGCGGCGGTTAAGAAGTCCTGTGAGCATATCCGTTTTTGCCGCTTCCTTCAGGTCTCTAAGCTCCAGCTTTACTGTATCAAGTTCGGTGATGGTCTTGAGAATGTTTTTTTTGAGGTCGGTATTGTCGTCAATGATCTGTTGGGTTTCCAAAACAATATCCCGGCAAATATTTTTGATATCCGGCTCGCTTGACGCGTCGTTCAAGTGCTCGATATGGGTTTTGAGTTGCTCTCCCCGCCGGTCCATACGGGTTCCGGCCTCGGTAAGGCGGGAGGTCATGTCTTCAAAAAGGGATCCTGCTTTTTTCGTTTGTTCTTCGGTAACAAGCAATTGCTTGGCAGACACGTGGTGTCTGAACCATTCAAGGACCTTTTGATAATCTATGAGTTCCTTTTTTTTTCGAGCCGCCTGGATATCCTTGTTCAGTTCACAATTCTGGCCCGAGGCGTATTCATACCACACCGCATAGACAATCGGGGTATAGGGTAGTTTGAGTTCTGAGATTTCTTTGAGAATTATTCGCAGATATCTTCCTGATGCTTCCAGGGAATCAAGATATAAGTTTTTTAGCATTGGGCTCCCTTCCGTTATCTCTGATGGACCGGGATTAATGGCTGTTAATGTTACTTTACAATCTGCATCTTAAAAAAGGCCACTTGGAAGATAAGAATAAAAGTCTTGTTACCATAAAAACAGTTAACGAATCAATAAAAATTGTTATTTCCGAACAGATACGAATTATAGGAGACAAGTTTGTTGACCTTGTTTTTTTAAAGGCAAAAAAAAGCCTGTTGTGGTAAGATCTACATACTTTTTTATTGGTGTAAACCCTAAGATTGCAAAGGGCGCTCATGCAAAAAACAGCAAAAGAATATATTATTTTCCCCTTGGATTTTCCCTCCATGGAGGCAGCACAGTCCCATATCCGGCAGCTTGACGGCCGGGTGGGCATGTTTAAAATCGGCCTTGAACTATTTATCCGCCAGGGTCCGGCTGTGGTGGAGATGGTCAGAAAGATGTCCAGTGCAGGTGTTTTTCTGGATTTAAAACTGCATGACATCTCAGCGACGGTTGGCCGGGCCATGGCCCAGGTGGCGGATCTCGGGGTGGATCTGGTAACAGTGCACGGCGCTTCCTCACAAAAAATGCTTGGGGCTGCCGTTGAAAATGCCGGAAAGACAAAGGTGCTTGCCGTGACCCTGCTTACGGACAATGATGCAGATACGGTCCGTGCCCAGGGGTTTAAGGATGAATATGTCAATGCCCCGGAAAAACTGGTGATGCTGAGGGCCCGCATGGCCCTGGACGCCGGATGTGCCGGTGTGGTTTGCTCAGGGCAGGAAGCCGCCATGTTGAAAACACAACTGGACAAAAGATGCCTGACGGTTACGCCGGGGATCCGGCCCCAATGGAGCCTTACACCCGGGGATGACCAGAAACGGGTAGTTACCCCGGCTAAGGCTGTGCAGGCGGGTTCTGACTATATTGTCATTGGCCGACCCATCCGGGATGCTGAGAATCCGGCCCGGGCCGCTGAAAAGGTGGCCCGGGAAATTGAAGCCGGGCTGTCCGGACCTGTCGCGTAGAGGCCACGTGTCAGCCCGCCCGAAGGGCCTTAATCTATTTTGTCCAGACCAAAGGCTGTGTGCAGGGTCCTGACGGCCAGTTCTGCATATTTGGCCAGAATTACGCATGAAATACGAATCTCAGAGGTTGAAATCATGCGGATGTTGATGTTTTCTTCAGCCAATGCTTTAAACATCACCGCAGCCACACCGGAATGGCTTTTCATTCCTATACCGATTACTGATATTTTAGCAATTTCTGTGGCGGTTCTTATTTCTCCGGCATTGATCTGATCCGCTACTTTTTCGGAAATTTCCATTGCCCGGTTAAAATCGTCCATGGTCACGGTAAACGTCAGGTCGGTTTCGCCGCCGGTGCGGGAGTTCTGGATGATCATGTCCACAGAGATACCGGCTTCGGCCAGGGCACCGAAAACCTTGGCTGAGATGCCGGGCTGGTCAGGGACGCGCTTGAAGGTAATTCTTGCTTCATTCATGTCACAGGTGACGCCTGACACCACCGGACTTTCCATATCCTCACTTTCATTGACAACCATGGTTCCTTCCTCCTCATTGAATGATGACCGGACATGTACGGGCACATTGTATTTTTTTGCAAATTCCACAGACCTGATCTGGAGGACCTTTGCTCCCAGAATGGCCATTTCAAGCATTTCATCATAGGAAATTTTGCTGATTTTTTTGGCTTTGGGGCAGATCCTTGGATCGGTTGTGTACACCCCGTCCACGTCAGTGAAGATTTCACAAACATCGGCTTTGAGCGATGCGGCAATGGCAACGGCCGAAGTGTCGGAGCCGCCCCGGCCCAGGGTGGTGATGTCTCCGTGGTCGTCCGCGCCTTGGAAGCCTGCCACCACGACAATATTTCCCTCATCCAGGGCCTCACGCAGGTTCTGGCTGTCGATTTCTCGGATTCTGGCCTTGCCTGACATATGGTCGGTATGGATGCCGGCCTGGAAACCTAAAAAGGATTTGGCTTTAAGGCCTCTTGATTTGAGCATCATGGCCATTAATGCCGCCGTGGTCTGCTCTCCGGTTGCCAAAAGGACGTCCAGTTCCCGTTTGTCCGGGGCTTCGGATGCCTGTCCGGCAAGGCTGATCAGGTTGTTTGTCACCCCTGCCATAGCCGAAAGCACCACCACCATCTGGTCTTTGTTTTCATAGGCCTTTTGTACCCGGTCGGCCACTTTGGAGATTCTTTCGATATCTGCCACAGATGTGCCGCCAAATTTTTGCACCCGTAACGCCATTGTGTCTCCCAAAATTTTAGCTTTTGTTGATATATTTACTTATAAGGATAGATTGCTTAGCAGATTTGTTCCGGCTTGTCCAGATGGGGAAAGGGTTATTTTTCTATTAAAATCGGCATCAAATTCAAAATGGATGTGAAGATCAAATACAAATCCGGTTTCAATAAGAAGGTCAGGCCATTCCACCACGGTGACGCTGTCTTTTCCCACGTGGTCTTCAATGCCGATATAATCCAGTTCGTCCGGTTCTGAAAGCCGGTACAGGTCTAAATGGTACAGACGCATGTTGCCTGCCGGATATTCGTTCATGATGGTAAATGTGGGGCTGGTGATATAATACCCGTCCTCCACGCCCAGCCCTCCGGCAAGGCCCTGGACAAAACAGGTTTTGCCGCAGCCAAGATCTCCTGTCAGGGCCATGGCGAAACTTAAATGCTGTTCCCGGATATACAAGCCCAGGCGTTTGGCTATATCCTGGGTCTGTTTCGGGGTTTGGGATATAATCTCTTTCATGACAAAAGGGTGTTTAACGTTTTGGGAATGTTCGCCACCATATCTGATGCCGAAAATCCAAAGGCATGGTCTTCGGCCAAAAGGTCCCCGCACAGCCCGTGAACATAAACGCCTGCAAGGGACGCGGATTCGGGGGGCAGGTTTTGGGTCAGGAATGCCGCGATCATGCCGGTGAGGACATCGCCCATGCCGCCGCAGGCCATGCCTGGGTTTCCCGTGGGACAGATAGATACAGCCCCGTCCGGGCAGGCCACAAGGGTCTGAGCTCCTTTGAGTACCAGGATCACTTTGTATTTTTCGGCAAAGTGCCGGGCGGTTTCCATTCGGTTCTGCTGAATATCCGCAGTGGTTTTTCCTGTAAGACGAGCCATTTCACCAGGGTGGGGGGTAAGGATCACCGGAGATTGGGCCATGTATAGAATATCAGGTTCCTTTGCAATACAGTTGAGGCCGTCGGCATCAATGATCACGGGTATGGATGCAATGGCCATAATACTTTTGAGCAGTTCTTGGGTGCCGGGATCCGTGCCCATGCCGGGACCTATGGCCAAAGCGGCTTTGTCTGCCAAAAGTGTAATAATGTCATCCAAGGCTGCGGCATCCAGCCCGCCGGAAGGGGTCTGGGCAAGCGCGGCCGTCATGGGTTCGATGACCATAGGTTCCATGACCTGCATAAGCTTTTCAGGGACACCCAAGGTCACAAGGCCTGCACCGGTTCGCATGGCAGCGTTGGCGCACAATGCCGCAGCCCCTGTCTTGCCCGGCGAGCCGGCCAGTACCAGTAGATGACCGGAACTGCCCTTGTGGGCATTGAAATCCCTGGTCGGTATCAGGCCTGCAATGTCATGGGGTTCAGGCAGGAAAATATCAGGAGATTGTGCTTTTGCAATGTGGCCGGGAATGCCGATGTCTATCACCTCCAGATCACCGGTGTGAAGATTGCCTGGGTACAGAATGTGTCCTGCCTTGGCAAAGGCAAAGGTAGCTGTGGCATCTGCCTGGATGGCCACCCCGCAGACGTCACCTGTATCCGCATTGATTCCCGAAGGGATGTCCACACTGAAAATCGCTTTGCCGGACTCATTGATCAATTCAATAACATCACGGTAAATGCCCCGGACATCGGAATTAAGTCCTGTGCCGAAAATGGCGTCCACAAACAGGTCGTGGCTCTTCAGAGTTTCGGCTGCCGCTTCCAGGGACTCTTTGTCTGGGATTTCAATGAACTGTGACAAGGAATGTTCGGCCAGAAGATCCAGTACAAGATCCATATTTGCCCGGGCATCGCCCTGGACCCGGTCCCGGGTGGACAAAAGAAAGAAGCTGACGCTTACCCCCATCTCCATGAGGTATCGTCCGATCACAAACCCGTCGCCGCCGTTGTTGCCCCGGCCCGCCATCACAGCTACCCTGGCATCTTCAAGGTCAAAGTGGTCGGAAAGCACCTCTATGGCACCCCGGCCTGCATTCTCCATGAGCACCCGGCCTGGAATGCCAAACGTTTCAATGGTGTTTTTATCCATCTGCTGCATTTGTCTAGTGGTGACAATGATCATGATATACGTTCCTTTTTTTCAGGCCATTACCTCTTTATATCTGAAGCAGGATACCAGGTGATCGTTCACCATGCCCGTGGCCTGCATGTGGGCATAGACGATGGTGGATCCGGTAAATTTAAACCCGCGCTTGCATAAGTCTTTTGAAAATGCGTCGGATTGATTGGACGTAGCCGGAACCTGGTCCTGGCTGGTATAGTGGTTGGTGATAGGCGCCCCATCCACAAACCGCCAGGCGTAGGTATCAAAGGAGCCGAACTCTTCCTGGATCTTTAGGAATGCCTGGGCATTGGTAACCGCAGACCGGACCTTAAGTTTATTTCTGATGATGCCGGGGTCTTTCAGCCGCTGTTGAATATCGGCCTCACTGAACCGGGCTACCTTTTCAGGGTCAAATTCACAGAACGCATTGCAATATCCCTGGCGGCGCTTGAGAATCGTCAGCCATGACAACCCTGCCTGGGCGCCTTCCAGGAGGAGAAATTCAAAAATTTTACGGTCATCATGAACCGGCACCCCCCATTCCGTATCATGGTAACGGATGTATAAAGGATCATGGGTCACCCAGCCGCAACGTTTAATAGTGTTCATGACAGATTTTTTCTATATGAAAGTTCCAATGCGTTGTTAAATCGTTTTGTTGTGGGTTGAGCCTGGGGGTTGATAGACCAGGTCGGCCCATGGCTGTTATACAATAACTTTTGGCAATGTGCCATCATAATCATATCCGGGTTCACGCCTTAAACCGTTGCACCATCTCCTGAAGGCCGGTCGACGGCTTTTCCATTGAATCGACCTTTTTCTTCATCTCTGAGGTGTATATGATGATCTGTTTTTCGGCATGACGGGCGTCGGAAGCATCTAATATTCGTTCTTTCCAGGCCTCTTTTTTTTGTTCTCCAGCGATGCTTGGGTTTTAAAAGGTGCATTTTTCGTAACTATGATTGCATTTTTCGTAACTTTTTTCTCTCTTATTTGAAAGGCGATTATGCCTAAATCCGCTGAAAATGTTATCTATCAAGGGTTTTGGGGATATTTTATGTCTGGTATTGAAATTGCTGTAAATAATTTGGAGTTATGAACCTAATCCAATCCATCATCAAAGAAGAAAACGTATGAGCCTATCAAATACACTGTTTACGTTTGTACCTTGTCCGGCGACGGACTTCAGAAAAAATATGAACCAGAGTGGCCTTCCTGATTTTCAAACGAATCCGGACAGTGTCATTTTTCGTAAGGCATCCAGTAAGGAAGATTATATATCTTGTTTCAGCTTGCTACATGATGTTTATGTAGAGGAAGGGTTTATTGAACCCTCCTTGCCCCCATTGAGAATTATCCCGCACCACAAGGATCCTGAAGCTACGGTCTTTATGGGGTGCTTGCCGGATGACCAGGCTGAAAATATGCCCATATATACGGCCAGCATGTTTCCGGATAATAAACAAGGCCTTCCCATGGATGAGGGATTCAAACGTCAGGTCGACGCGCTAAGAGACCAGGGGCGCAGCCTTGTTGAAATCGGGTGCCTGGCATCACATCCGCTATACCGAAAAGGAGACAAAAAGATCCCCATGCTGGGCAATCGTATGCTTGTGTCATATGCGATCAAAACTCTAAAAGCGGATGACTTAGTAATTACAGTCCATCCCAAGTATTTAAAAATTTATGAAGATATCCTTTTGTTTGAAAAGATCGGAGAGATTCCATCCTATTCCTATGTAAACGATAATCCAGCCGTGGCTCTTCGACAAGATTTGCATACATGGCCAGAAAGGCTTAAAAAAATTTATGCCAAAAAGCCAATAGAGAAGAATCTATACCACTTTCTTTTTGAGTCAGGTCCAGCCTTCAACGACCTACCGTTTGAGGAGGAAAAAGAAGGTGCTGAAAAATATGGTATTATGGAGCTGATAAAAAATGTCTTGTTATTAACGAATATGTAGGCGCCTTGCATGTTTCCCCGGGTTTTCTGCCGTCACACAACACCATTTGCTGGAGATTCTTTTACCGCTGACGTGTCCTCCATGGAGCAAACGCCAGTTACGGTTTTGCTGGCTGCGTGACGACTTTTCCCCATCCCAACCTTGAAAATAGTTATAGAATTAAATTGCCAATGACGGTCGGCTATTGGTCTGGACAAAGTCCTTGAAGTTTATAACTTAGTCGACATTCCGGCGATTTGATGTTTCCCGGATTTCCCATCCGCCTTCTCCCTGTATGAACAGAATTTTATCATGATAGGCCTTTAAGGTGGGGCGGTGGCCCACGCTGATGTAAGTGATATCAAATTGCGACAACGTATTGTACAACGCCTTTTCATTGTCCACGTCCAGAGCGGAGGTGGCTTCATCCAGGATAGCAAACTCAGGTCTTGTGGTCAAAAGTCTTGCAAAGGCCAGGCGTTGCTGTTCGCCCTGGGAAAGGATCTCTTCCCAGTTATTTTCTGCATCTATAAAAGAGTTGTCCCCGGCTGCACGCTGCATTTTTTGGTACAGGTCCGTGAGATTGACCCTCTCCATGACCGTTTTGATCTGGTTGTCGTCCAGGTGGGCCCCACTGGGGTACTGGAGTTGTTCCCGCAGGCTGCCCAGGACCATATACGGTTTCTGGGGAAGGAACATGACTTTGTCCGCCGGGGGGTGTTCAATGGTTCCGGAGCCCGAGGCCCAGAGCCCTGCGATGCCCCGGAGCAAAGAACTTTTACCGGCACCGGAATGCCCCATGATCAGGATACTTTTGCCTTTGTCAAGATCAAAGCTTAAATCCTGGATCAAGGTTCTTTTATAATCAGGGGTTTGCAGGGTGAGGTCCTGCACGCTGATGCTCTCTTTGGCGACACGTTGAATCCGGGTCAGCTCCAAACCGTTTTCCGATGTTTTTGATCCGGATGCCGTAAATAGCCGCTCCTTGAACGTGGATACACGGTTGATGCCGGCGGCAAAGGCGCTGATGCTGTCAAAATACTGGACAATAATGGAAAAAGCACCCAACACCTGGCCAAAGGCGAATGAGGCCTGGGAGATTTCACCGAACTCCACCTTGCCTGCAAAATACATGGGGGCCACAATCATGGCCGGCAGGATAATGACCAGGTAATTGTAGCCTGTGGTGAAAAAATCAAGGTTCCGCTGCCAGCCGATGAGAAAGTTGAAATTTTTCAGCACCGCCTTGAAACGCTTGGAGATCTGTTCATTTTCTCCTTTTTCTCCCTGGTAGAAGGCAATGGATTCGGCATTGTCCCGGATGTGGATCAGGCCGTACCTGAAATCGGCTTCCTTGCGCAACTGGTTGTAGTTGAGTCCCACCAGGCGTTTGCCGATGAATATGGTGATCAGAGTGCCGCAGAAGGCATATACGAAAAGGATGCCGGACAAAAGCCTGGAAATGGACCACAAAATGCCGGTAAAGGCCACAAGGTCGATGACTGCGCCTAGGATAATCAGCAGAAAATTTAAACTGGTCACCGTGAACTCTTTTAAATCCTCGGCCAGCCGCTGGTCCGGGTTGTCAATCTCCTTGCTGTTGGTCAGGGCATAGTAGGCCCGGTTCTTAAGATAATTGTCAATGAAACTGGTGGTGATCCACTCCCGCCAGAACAGCCCCAGTTTTTTTCTGATGTATGAGTAAATAACCACAATGGGGGTGCCGATCACAAACACCGAGGCATACACGTAGAGGAACCGCCAGAATGTGGGCTGGTCCTTTTGGGCAAGGGCGGTTTGAAAAAAACGGCCCACATAACTTATGATTACATTCAGCCCTGACACCGTGAATGAGAGCAGAAGAAGAATCCCAAGGATGCCCCAGGGTAGAAAAAATCCTTTCAGCTTTTTTGAATAGAGGGAAAAGACCAGGGCCGGAATAAGAAATCCGGCAGCCAGAATCCAGATTAGCTTTGAGTGGACAATGCCCTGAATCCAGTCCATCAAGCCTGGCGCGGTTTGGGTGACAAACTCAGGCGCAAAGGCGTGGGTGGCAGTGGTGGTGACGGTAACGAACAAAAAAAGAATAGATGCCACAAAGGCCATCAAAAGACATAGCAGCAGAATAAAACGTGTTCGGCTTTTAAGGCTTTGGGGCAGCCAGAACTCCTGGGCAATGTCCAGGTATTCCTTCCATAGGTTGAGATCCAGCCTTGAGAGGCCGGAGATATCACTGGGCGTCATTCAATTATCCTGTCTAAGGTGTTGAGGGTTATGTCATTGTGATCCACATGGATTGGTAAGGGGCAAGATCCAGTCCCAAATTAAGCTGTACAGTCTTTTCTGATATTAGATCTACAATCTGCCCGTTGCCACTGTTCGGGGGGCTGCCAGAGAACGGGCTCGGTACTCAGGCGCTGTCCTGTTTGGCTGGCCTGGTCTTCAGTCAGCCCTGTTATCCGTGAAAACCGGGCTGAGTCCATATCGGCAAAGCCTTCAAAGGAAAAATTATTATTTCGTTGCTATGTGGTCTTTTGGTCATTGGGGCATTATAGAGGGCAAATAAAAAAAACGGAAGTTAAGGATAAATTAATTTGGCAGATCATGGAATATGCTGGAATGGGGCGATTGTCTTGTGTATTATCTATTTCGGTA
>Ga0193963_1001356_pt1 | contig 12185 bp, 14 predicted proteins | sample FB_6_MG_FD_140359 | JGI IMG/M metagenome (GOLD analysis project Ga0193963, IMG submission 140359) | Microbial mat bacterial communities from the Broadkill River, Lewes, Delaware, United States - FB_6_MG | ecosystem: Environmental > Aquatic > Freshwater > River > Microbial mats | place: USA...
AGTATTATCTAATTTATTGAAGGAACAAATTTCAATTAGAAATATGTCTAGTATATTAGAGACATTAGCAGATTATGCTAATGTTACTAGAGATCCAGATATGTTAACTGAATATGTTAGACAGAATCAGAGCAGGTATATTACTAAAAAATATGTTATTGGAAATAAATTGAATGTAATAACCTTAGATGGACAATTAGAGCAACTTATAATGAATTCTATTAATCAAACTGAAGCGGGATCATACTTGTCTTTAGATCCAAGTATTATTCAACAAATATTAAACAGCTTGGCTGAAAATGTAGATAAGTTAACCAGTATTGGAGAACAACCTATAATACTTACAGCTCCTATTGTTAGAATATATTTCAAAAGATTAACAGAACAATATAGCAAAGAAATAATTGTTGTGTCATATAATGAAATAGATCCAAATGTAGAAATTCAGGCATTGGGGATGGTGACTAATTAATGAAGATTAAGCGATATTTTGGAAATACAAATAGAGAAGCTATGACAAAATTGAAGAAAGAATTGGGTGAAAATGCAGTAATTTTGCATACTAGAAAAATTAAGCAATCAGGATTGTTGGGTTTTTTAAAAAAACCATTAATTGAAATCGTTGCAGCAATTGACGATGTAGAACCAATGACAAAAACCACAAAGAAAACTAAAAGAACCAATGATTCTTTTGTTGAGAAACCTATAGAATCATTATTTACTGATAAACAAAAAAATAATGAAGTTAATAAAGAAGTTGTTAAACTTAGAAAAACAGTTGAATCTTTCATGTATAATATGGAAAAAAATGGCTCAGAAATAGGAGAGTTTCCAGTTGAAGTTAAATTATTGCATAAAAAATTATTAAATAATGGCATAGAACATAATATTTCAACAAAATTATTAAATGAATTAGTACAAGAGTACTCTAAATTAGAAGGTCGTATAGAATATAATGATTTATTGCAAAGACTTTTAAAAAAACATTTAGGAAAGGTAACTCCAATCACCTTAGAGCAAAAACAAAAAATTGTATTATTTGTAGGACCAACTGGAGTTGGTAAAACAACGACACTTGCTAAAATTGCGGCGCAATACGCTCTTGTTAATAGAGAAAAAATTGGATTAATTACAGCTGATACTTATAGAATTGCAGCGGTAGAACAATTAAAAACATATAGTGAAATTTTAGATATACCACTTAAAATAATATATGATAGTTCTGAAATAACGGAAGCAATTAATGATTATTACGATAAAGAATTAATTTTAGTTGATACAGCTGGAAGAAGTCATAAAAATAATGAAAAAATAATAGAGCTTAAAGAAATGTTAACATTAATAAAAGAACCTGAAATATTTTTAGTATTAAGTTCAACAACTAATTATGCTACTGTAAAAAGTATTATTGATAAATATAGTTTTATAGATAATTATAAATTGATTTTTACTAAGCTAGATGAATCAGATAATTATGGTATAATTATGAGTACGTGTTATGATTTTAAAAATTCGTTATCATATATTACTACCGGGCAAAGTGTGCCTGAGGATATTAAGTTGGCAAATACGGCAGAAATAGCAAAATCTTTATTGGAGGAATTAAACCATGAATGATCAGGCTGAAAAATTAAGAAAATTAGTAAAAGATAGTAAGACTTTTAAAAAGAAGACTCCTGATCAATCTAGTGGAGTTAATAAAAAAACTAGAATAGTGGCTGTTACTAGTGGAAAAGGTGGGGTTGGAAAAACGAATTTCACTTTGAATTTAGCTATTTCTTTAAATAATTTAGGATATAAATGTATAGTATTTGATGCTGATATAGGCTTTGCTAATGTAGATGTTATTTCTGGAATAATTCCAAAATATACCATTGCAGATGTTTTAGAAAATAATATGAAAATGAAAGATATTATGATTGAGGGGCCTGTAGGCGTAAAGTTGATCTCTGGAGGATCAGGTATTAATGAAATTATGCAATTAGATTTACAAAAATTAGAGTATTTATTAAATGAATTTCAATCATTAGAAGATGAATCAGATTTTATATTAATAGATACAGGGGCAGGTTTATCAAAAACAGTATTAAGTTTTGTAAATGCAGCAGATGAGATTATAATAATAACTACGCCAGAACCTACTTCATTAACTGATGCATATGCAATGATTAAAGCATTGAATATGTTTAATGAAAATGTAGATTTAAAAATTATTGTAAATAGAGTTGAAAATGAAAAAGAAGCAGATGATGTATTTAAAAAACTAAATAAAGTTTCCACGAAATTTTTAGATATTAAAGTGAATAAATTGGGGTATATCTATGATAGTCGTTCGGTGCTTGAAGCTGTAAAAAAACAAGTTCCATTCATGTTACACAACCCAACGTCATCAGTTTCAAAGAAAGTGAATTCAATAGCATTAAAATTAATAGGTGAAGATGAAAAAGAAAACCAAAGTGGAATGGGGAGTTTTATATCGAATTTGCGTTCGGTTTTTACTAAGGGGAGGTTTTAAATTTCAATGACTGAAGAAAATGCATATTTAACAGTTGGTGTTAAGTTATTGATTAAAACTGTAGAAGATAAAAGTTTGAGTTATGCTAGCCAAGTGTTAGACATTAATGATAAAATAATAGTAATAAGTGGTCCTATTGAAAAAGGTGTTTTGATACCAATGCATATAGGTGCAGAACTAAATTTATCTTATTATATAGAAGATGTTGGAAGATATAGTTTTAAGGGTATAGTAAGAAGAAGAAGTATAAAAAAGATATATTTATTGGAAATAGAGCGTATTACTGAATTTCAAAAAGTACAACTAAGAGATTATTATAGATTATTTTCTAAACTTCCAGTTATGAAATATTTTGAAAAAGTAGCAGATAATATAATAGAAGAAAAGTGTATATCACAAGATATAAGTGGTGGTGGACTAAAAATCAAATCCAATTATAGTCATAAAAGAGGTGATATTGTAGAATGTGATATTAGAATCGAAAAATCTATTGTTTCGATAAAAGGTAAAATAGTTAGAGTAAATACAATAGATGATCGTAATTATAAATTTTCTTATGGTATAAAATTTTTTGAAGTAGATCAAAAAAGTCAAGAGATAATAGTACGATATGTTTTTGATGAACAAAGAAAATTGAGAAAAAAAGGATTGATTTAGATGAAAATCAAAGTATTGGTAATTGATGATTCAGCATTTATGAGAAAACTTATCACTGATATATTGAATTCAGATGAGGATATTGAAGTAGTAGATACTGCTAAAAATGGTAAGGAAGGTATTGAAAAGGCAATTAAACTTAAGCCAGATGTTATAACTTTAGATGTAGAGATGCCTATAATGGATGGAATAACAGCATTAAAAGAAATGAGTAGTAAAAATATAAATATTCCAGTTTTAATGTTAAGTAGTTTAACATCTGAAGGTGCTGATGCTACGATTAAGGCTTTAGAATATGGTGCAATAGATTTTATTACGAAGCCTACAAATATATTTAAATTAGATGCGAATGAAAAGAAAAATGAAATTATTGAAAAAATACGGATGGCTAGTAAAACAAAATTGAAGGGTAATTATGGTTTGAAACAAATAAATGTGAGTAAAAGAAAAAGCACAAAGGTAATTTCGAAAGACGGAAATTATGATTATGTTGTTGCTATTGGAACATCAACTGGTGGTCCTAGAGCATTACAAAGTGTAGTACCTAAATTTCCAGATGATTTAAATGCTACGTATATAATTGTTCAACATATGCCACCAGGTTTTACTAAATCCTTAGCAGACAGATTAGATACTATGTCTAATTTAAATGTTAAAGAAGCGGAAGATGGAGAATTATTGCTTCGAGGTTATTGCTATGTTGCTCCAGGTAGTAAACAGCTTATTTTAAAGAAAAAAGGTAATGATTGGGTTATAGATTTATCAAAAACAGAAAAAGTAAGCGGACATTGTCCATCCGTAGATGTTTTAATGGATACTGTTTCAGAAGTTAATAATAAAAAAGTAATTGGAGTTATGATGACTGGAATGGGTGCTGATGGAGCTATTGGAATGAAGAAATTAAGAATGAAAAAAGGTTATACTATTGCACAAGATGAACAAAGCTGTGTAGTTTATGGAATGCCTAAGTCAGCTGTTTTAAATGATGCTGTAGATAAAATTGTGACATTAGATGATATTGCATTAGAAGTAATTAAGAAAATTAAGTCTTAATTGGGGAGGTTTTTATGGATATAAATAATGTAAATGATATGCTGGTTGATGTTTTGAAAGAAATTGGTAATATTGGAGCTGGAAATGCAGCAACCGCATTAGCAAAAATGATTGATAAGAAAGTCGATATGTTGGTTCCACAAGTTAAAATTATTGACATTGAGGAAGTTCAAGATATTTTAGGAGGAGCTGAGATGCCTGTTGTAGGCATTTATTTTCAAATGTCAGGAGAAGTTGAGGGTAATATGATGTTTCTTTTAGACATAGAATCTGCAAACAATTTAATACCAATGATATTTTATAGAGAAAAAGAAACTGATGAATTAGATGCTATGGATATTTCTGTATTGTCAGAAGTTGGGAATATATTAGCGGGATCATATTTGAATTCATTAAGTAAACTTACTAATTTAACATTAAACATATCTGTTCCATCTGTAAGCATAGATATGGTAGGTGCTATATTGAGTGTTCCAGCCATTCAATTTGGTCAATTTAGCGATAAACTATTATTTATTGAAACTGAATTTGTTGAAGATGAAAGAGAAGTTACGGGAGATTTCTTTTTACTTCCAGATATAGATTCTTTTGATAAAATATTGAAAGCGTTAGGGGTAGCTTAATATGTCTGATATGATAAAAGTTGGCATGGCTGACTTAAACATTGTAAAAGCACCTGGAAGTATTACGACATCAGGATTAGGATCATGTGTAGGTGTTACATTATATGATCCTAAGAATAAGGTTGCTGGATTAGCTCATGTAATGTTGCCATCGAGTGTTGAAATTAGGAATAATAGCAATAAAGCAAAATTTGCGGATACAGCATTAGAAGTCCTTTTGGATAAAATGATAAGAGCTGGTGCTAGAAAACAAAATTTAGTTGCTAAGATGGCTGGTGGAGCTCAAATGTTTAATTTTAGTTCTAAAAATGATGTTTTGAAAATTGGTGAAAGAAATGCAATTGCAAGTAAGAAAAAGTTAAAGGAAATGGGTATTAGAATAATAGCTGAGGATACTGGTGGAAACTATGGTAGGACTATTGAACTAGATGCGAATAATGGAGAACTTTTTATTAAAACCATTGGGCATGGAACAAGTATTATATAATGACATCAAATGGAGTTGATTTCATGAAAATAGAGGAATTATGGAAAAAATATAAAGAAACTAATAGTATAGAATATAAAAATCTATTAATAGAACAATATGTTCACTTAGTTAAGATTGTATCTGGTCGTCTTTATAATTATTATGGAGGAAATGTTGAATTTGATGATTTAATGGGTTTTGGCGCATTTGGATTAATTGATGCAATTGAAAAATTTGAATTAGAAAGAAATTTGAAATTTGAAACGTATGCTCAAATACGTATAAGAGGAGCAATTATTGATTCTTTAAGAAAAATTGATTGGATTCCAAGATCGCTTAGAAAAAAATCTAAGGATTTAGAGGAAGCTATAAAAAAAGCTGAAAATAGACTAGGCAGAAATGTTAGTGTTCAAGACATTGCTTTGGAAATGGATGAAAGTGTTGAAAATATTGAGAAGTTGTTAACAGAAGTTTCTACTTTTAATATATCTTCTTTAGATGATTTGTTGAGTATTAACAATAATGTTGGTATCAAGTCGAATTCTGAGGGTTTACCTGAAGAATCATTTTTGAAAGATGAATTATTTGAAAGTTTGAAAGATTCTATCGATATATTACCTGAAAAGGAAAAATTAGTTGTTTCATTATATTATTATGATGAACTTACGTATAAAGAAATTGCAGCTGTTCTTGATTTATCAGAATCAAGAATATCTCAAATTCACAGTAAAGCTATTATAAGATTAAAGAGTTCTTTAAAAAAAATAGGTTACTAATGGGGTGAGGGATTATGGCAAAGGGAATAGTTTTGAAAGGTAATAATTATAATGAAATGATTCAAAAGGGTTTGAAGAAAATTGGTTTAGATAAAAAAGAAGTTGATATAAAAATTTTCAAATTGAAAAATGAGGAATATTTATATAAGGTTCGTATTTCTAGAAAAGAAAATAGCCAAGATAAACTTAAAAGTGGAGTTTCTTATGAATCAGACTTTGATATAGATTTTAACGAATCTGGTGTATATTTGAAACTCCATAAAAAGAATGAGCTTGATTCAGGTTTCTTGCAATATATTGAGAAATATATCGCTATGCTAAATATAGAGGAGTTAAACCTAAATAAATTTAAAATGATATTGAATAGTAAGGATGTTTTTGATGGAGTAATAGCTCCTGTACAAGATAAACCTAAAATAGATGAAGAAATTAAAATTACAATAGATAAAGATAAGTTGAGAGCATCCGTGGAGTTTTATCCTAGTTATAATGGTGCTAAATTAACAAAAATTGAAATTAATAAAAAAATTGAAAATGTTATTAAATTTGGATTAAATGATAAAAGAGTAGATTGGCTTTTTGAACATAAACACTATTTTAATAAGTTTGAAATTGCAAAAGGAATTAAATCAATTGATGGGAAAGATGGCAAAATTGAATATGAAATTGAGTTTGCTCATAATACAGTTCCGGAAGTGTTAGAAGATGGTACAGTTGATTATAAAGATGTACATATGATTACAAATATAAAGAAAAATGAAACAATAGGATTTTTAATTCCAGAGAAAAAAGGAATTAATGGTAGAAGCGTTGATGGAGAACTAATATTATCTAAAGATGGAAAGAAACCAGATGTTAAGTTTGGTAATAATATAGATATGGACAAAGATAAAAGAATTTTTGCAACAAAAGCAGGTTTTGTTCAAAATAAGAAAAATATAATATCTGTTATTGAGTTGCTTGAAATTGACGGTGACGTTGATCATTCAACTGGAAATATACATTTTGATGGGAAGGTTGTTATCAAAGGAACCGTGCGAACAGGTTTTTCTGTATATGCAAGAGATGGCATTGATATTAAAGGCGTAGTTGAAAGTGCTGAACTAAGTTCTGATGGTGATGTTATATTGAAAAATGGTATGCATGGAAATGATAAAGGAACTATAAAAGCAAAAGGGATAGTTGTTGCAAAGTATTTGGCTAATTGTAATGTTGAAGCTGGCGATGAAATTAAAACTGGTGCTATCATGCATAGTAAAATAAGTTGTAATTCTAATATAAATGTTGTAGGCAAGAATGCAACAATAGTAGGCGGCATTTTAAAGTCTAAAGGGAATATTAATGCATTTATAATTGGAAGTGAAGTTGAAACTCCTACAACGCTAGAAGTTGGTGTTGATCCAGAATTAAAAAAACGTTATGATGAAATACAAGTAGAACTAAAACATGAAAAAAATCAATTAGATAATTTAAATAAATCAATTGCTATTTTAGCTAAAAAAGCTAAAGCAGGAACTATATCGGATAAAAACAAAGTAAAGCTTGTAAGCTTTTTTGATGAAAAAAAGAAAGTACAAAAAAACATAGAATCCCTTGAGTTAGAATTCGAATCTATTGAATTTAAATTTGAAAACCTAAGTAAAGGTAGAGTAAGAATTGACAATAGTATTTATCCTGGGGTTAAAATAACAATTGGAAATGATATAATGTTTGTTAGAAAAAAATTTAATAGATGCACTATTTCTAAACAAAATGGTGAAATTACTGTGGGGCCATATTAGAGCCCCTTTTATATGAGGTGAATTAGATGGAAGTAGGGTTAATGATAGTAGGTTTGATTTTGATTTTTATAGCTATAGTAAATGTTAATAAATATAATAAGGTGTTAGCAAAAACTTCAGAAGACATATATAAGATTCATAATGATGTCAAAGAATATTATTTTATGATTCAAGATATATTATTGAAAATTGAGAGTCTAATTGATATCAGTATTGATACTGTAGAAGAAACCAAATTAGACCAAGAGCATAGCAAATATGTAAGTCAAGAAAATTTAGGTGTAGAGAAAGTGATTTTGAAAAGTAATAATGTTGTATCGGAAGATGATTCAGATACAGAAATAACAGAAGAACATAAGATTATAGAAATGTATAAAGCTGGCATGAGTATTCAGGACATTGCAAAATATTTTAAAAAAGGCATACGTGAAACTGAGTTTATAATAAAATTTCAATTAAAAGATATAAAATAGCTTGTCATTAGTTAGAATTTATGGTATACTTACAAAGGTTAAAAACACACACTTACTGATTTTTTAGGTTGTGCCAATGGTCCCTAAAAAAAATGATGTAGTGGAGGAAAAAACATGGAGGTGTAGTAAATGTCAGTAATTTCAATGAAACAATTACTAGAAGCAGGAGTTCATTTCGGTCATCAGACTAGAAGATGGAATCCAAAAATGAAGGAGTACATTTTTACAGAAAGAAACGGGATTTATATCATAGATCTTCAAAAGACTGTGAAAAAAGTTCATACTGCATATGATTTTATCAAGGATATTGCAGCAGATGGCGGAGACGTATTATTTGTTGGTACAAAAAAGCAAGCTCAAGAATCAATAGAGTCAGAAGCTAAAAGAGCTGGAATGTACTATGTTAATCAAAGATGGTTAGGTGGTATGTTAACAAACTTCTCTACAATTAAAAAGAGAATTCAAAGACTTCGTAAATTAGAAAAAATGGCAGAAGATGGTACTTTTGAAGTTCTTCCTAAAAAAGAAGTTATTAAATTGCGTCACGAAACAGAAAGATTGGAAAAATTCTTAGGCGGAATTAAAGATATGAAGGGTATTCCACAAGCTCTTTTTGTTGTAGATCCTAGAAAAGAAACTATTGCTATCAGAGAAGCTCATATATTAGGAATTCCAGTAGTAGCTATTGTAGATACTAACTGTGATCCAGATGAAGTTGATTTTGTTATTCCAGGTAATGACGATGCTATTAGAGCTGTAAAATTAATTGCAGGTGCTATGGCTGATGCTATTATTGAAGGAAAACAAGGTGAGCAATTAGAAGGATAGTATAAACTGAAAAAAGGTAAGAGTTTTCTCTTACCTTTTTATTAGACGTTATTCAGGAGGGATATTCATGGCTATTACAGCAGCAATGGTAAAAGAATTAAGAGAAGCTACACAAGCAGGTATGATGGATTGTAAAAAAGCATTAGTAGAAACTGATGGAAATATGGAGCAAGCAATAGACTTTTTAAGAGAAAAAGGATTAGCTACAGCAGCTAAAAAAGCTGGTAGAGTTGCTTCAGAAGGTATTGTTACATCTTATATACATGGAGCTAGAATTGGTGTTATTGTAGAGGTAAATAGTGAAACAGATTTTGTTGCAAAAAATGAAGATTTTAAAGCATTTGCTAAAGATGTAGCGATGCAAGTTGCAGCTCAAAATCCTCTTTATGTTAGTAGAGAAGAAGTTCCGGCTTCTGAAATTGAACATGAAAAGAAAGTTTTAACTGAGCAAGCACTTAATGAAGGAAAACCTGCTAAAATTGTTGAGAAAATGGTAGAAGGTAGAATTGAAAAATATTACAAAGAAGTTTGTTTAATAGATCAGCCATTTATCAAAGATGGTGACAAAACAGTTGGTCAATTATTAACAGCATTGATTGCTAAATTAGGCGAAAATATGCAAATTAGACGATTTGGTAGATTTGAAATTGGCGAAGGTATTGAGAAGAAAGATGAAAACTTTGCTGAAGAAGTTGCTAAACAAATGGGTAACTAATATTAATGGAGAACACTTAGTGTTCTCCATTTGATTAAGTATATTAAATGTAAAATTCATATGTAAATATATTTCATATATAAGTATACTTATATATGAATTTTATTTAATTTAATTTTTAAAAGGAAATATTTAAGATTTGTAGAATATATATAGTGTATATAAATATGAGGGGGATTATTTATGGCAAAAGATTTGAGTCGTCGAATGAAGAGAATTGTCTTAAAACTTAGTGGAGAAGCATTAAAGGGACAAAGTGAGAGCATATTTGATGAAATGATCCTAACTCAAGTTGGTGAAAAAATTAAGGAATTGGTAGAAAAAAATATAGAAGTTGCAATAGTTGTAGGTGGAGGAAATTTGTGGCGTGGTCGTAATAACAGTGATATGAGCCAGGTTACATCAGATAATATTGGAATGATTTCTACAGTAGTTAATGCTTTAGCTGTTAGTGATTTTATTAAGATTGCAGGTTGTAAATCTGAGGTTTTATCATCAGTACCAATGCCAAAATTTTGTGAGTATTTCACAGCTCAAAGAGCAGATGAATTATTGAAATCGAAAACTGTTGTAGTTTTTGCTGGTGGAACAGGAAATCCATATTTTTCAACAGATACAACTTCAGCATTGAGAGCTGCAGAAATAAAAGCAGATGTAATATTGTTAGGGAAAATGGGTGTGGATGCTGTATATGATAGTGATCCTGCGAAAAATCCAAATGCAGTTAGAATAACCTCGTTAACATATAAAGAAATTATTGAAAAGGATTTAAAGGTTATGGATGCAACTGCTGCATCACTTTGTATGAATACATCTGTTCCAATTGTTGTTTTTGGAATAGAAGATTTAAGTAATATTGATAAGATTTTAAATGGAGAAAATATCGGAACAATTATTAAGGAGGGGTAGATTTATGTATAATGCAGTACATAAAAAAGCAGAAGAAAAAATGAAAAAGACGGTAAGTGTATATCAAAGTGAGCTTTCTGTAATTAGAGCAGGGAGAGCAAATCCAGCAATGTTAGATAAAATACGTGTTGAATACTATGGAACAGAAACACCATTAAATCAACTTGCAAATATTTCAATACCTGAACCAAGAGTGTTGCAGATAAATCCATATGATATGAATTCATTGAAAGACATTGAACGAGCTATTTTAGTTTCTGATTTAGGATTAAATCCTTCAAATGATGGTAAGATAATTAGATTAATGATTCCACAATTGACGGAAGAGAGACGTAAAGATTTAGTTAAACAAATAAAAAAAGCAACAGAAAGTAGTAGAGTTGCGATTAGAAATGAAAGACGTCAAGCTAATGATGATTTGAAAAAAATGGAAAAAAGCAATGACATTACTGAAGATGATTTAAAAATAAGTGAGAAAACTATTCAGGATTTAACTGATAAATATATTGAAGAAATTGAAAGACTATTTAAAATAAAAGAAAAAGAATTATTGGAAGTATAATTGTGTTTGAGTTTATTTTAGGTAGTGAATTAAAAGATGCGGTAGAGATATTAAATAAATTATCTTATGAATATAATTTAATTGAAACTAATAGCAATAATAGTAAATTTGATGAATATTTAGGCTTTCAGCGGATTGTCAAGATTCTAAAAAGAGATAAATTTTTAGATGTTTTTTATTCGAAATTTTAATCCCCTATAATAGGGGATTTTTTTCTACATTTTAAGGAGGTTTTAAAAATGAAGTATTTAGAAAAGATAAATGCAGATAATATACCTAATCATATAGCTATAATTATGGATGGAAACGGTAGATGGGCGAAATCTCAGAATTTGCCGCGTACAGATGGACACAAAGAAGGTGTTGAACGATTGAGAGAAATACTAGAAGCTGCTGGGAATTTGGGTGTTAAGGTATTAACGGTTTATGCGTTTTCTACTGAAAATTGGAAAAGACCTAAAACTGAAGTGAATTTTTTGATGAAGATGATAGTAGACTATTTATATAAAGAATCTAAATCTTTAACTAAAAACAATATTAAATTGCAGTTTTTAGGTAAAAGAGAACATATTCCATCAAATGTTAAATTAGCAATGAATGCAGCTGAAAATATGTCTAAGAAAAATAATGGAATGATATTTAATGTTGCTCTAAATTATGGGGGAAGAGCAGAAATAGTAGAAGCTATAAAGCAAATAACACGAGATGTAGACTCAAATAAATTGGATTTAAATTTAATTGATGAAAATATCGTAAAAAAATATTTATATACTAAAAATGTTCCTGACCCTGATTTATTAATTAGAACTAGTGGAGAAGTTAGA
>Ga0193963_1001357_pt1 | contig 12178 bp, 10 predicted proteins | sample FB_6_MG_FD_140359 | JGI IMG/M metagenome (GOLD analysis project Ga0193963, IMG submission 140359) | Microbial mat bacterial communities from the Broadkill River, Lewes, Delaware, United States - FB_6_MG | ecosystem: Environmental > Aquatic > Freshwater > River > Microbial mats | place: USA...
AAATTATAAATTTTATTTTTTTAAATGGATTCACAATGAAAAAAAGTCTTATACTACTACTCTTGTTATCTAACTTTATATTTGCACTTACTCAACAACCAAAATTAAGCCAAGATATTCTAACTCAAAAAGAAAAACAATGGATTGAAGATAATCCAATCATACGAATAGCCGTTATGAATTATTGGCCAAAAATCAAAGATGGGAGAAATCTCCATACAGAAATCTTAAAACTCATTAATAGAAATATGGGAACAAATCTTATCCCCATTGAATTTGATGCCTGGAAATTTGGATATGAACAGGTCACTAAGGGTGAATATGTACATGGAATAATGGGACTTAGTTGGAGTAAAGAAAGAGAAGAGAATCATTTCTATTATTCACCAGCATATAATTTTACCCCGTGTTTTTTAATTACAAAAAAAGACAATACTTCTATAAAAAACTTATCTGATTTAAAATACAAAACTATATATCTAAAAAACAATGCAATTACACATAAAATGCTAAGTAAAAAAGTACCTTCTGTTAATGTAATAGATATTGATAATGTTGATACTATGTACAAAAAACTTTCAAATTCCGATGAATCAGTTGCAATGCTTGCTTATTTTATCAATGAAGAAAAAGTAGAAGAAAATGGATTAAAGGTTGTAAAAAAAATATATGATAGATATGGTGAAGTTTCAATTGGTGTAAATCATAAATACCCTGAATTAAATTCTATTATAAATAAAGCATTTAAAACTATTCCAAAAGAAGAATTTGCAATATTAAGAGACAGTATGGACTCATTGGGAAAAAATAAATTAAAACTCTCAGTAGAAGAGCAAAAATGGATTGATAAAAAGACTCCTATTAAATATGTATTTGATCCAGACTGGGGGCCTTTTGAATGGCAAAATGGAATAGAAAAACATGTTGGTATTGTTTCTGATTTAATTCATCTAATTAAACAAAGAACAAATATTAATTTTCTAGCAGTTCCCTCTTCTACTTGGCCAGAAGCTATAAAAAAAGTAGAATCAAAAGAAGCCATGATGTACAGTGCGGTTGGGATTACAAAAGAGAGACTGAAATATCTGAATTTTAGTAAAAATAATTTATTATCTACACCATTTGTATTTGTTACTCGAAAAAATGAAGATTTTACAAATGGTTTTAAAAATTTACAAAACAAAAAAATAGCAGTAAATCAAAACTCAACAATCCATGCTCTATTAAACGAAAATATGCCAAATATTAAACTAATCGAACTTAAAAAAATTGATGAAAATGGGTTTGTAAAATTGCAAAATAAAGAGATTGATGTTTATATAGTAAATTCTGCTAAAGCAAAATATTATATCAATTCATTAGGATTTGAAAATTTAAAAATTGCATATAAAACTCAATTTGATTTAAATTTGAAGATTGCTATTCATAAAGATATGGATAGAAAGGCACTTAATATTATTGATAAAGCTATAGATTCAATTACAGAAAAAGAGATAAACGATATTTTTCTAAAATGGACACAAGTAAAAATAACTAATAAAACTAATTGGACTTTTATTTTTCAAATAATTGGTATTATCCTAATAATATTGTCTTTCCTTATTTATAACAATAAAAAATTAAAAGCACTCGTCAAAGAGAAAACAGCTGAGATTCGAAGTTTATTAAGAGCTTTTGATAAAAATGTAATAGCAAGTAAAACTGATCCCACAGGAAAAATCACATATGCAAGTGAAGCATTTTGTAAAATAAGTGGCTATAGTAAAGAGGAGTTATTAGGTCGGCCTCAAAATATAGTTAGACATCCAGATATGGAACAAAAAGTCTTTAAAGATTTATGGGAGACTATTCAATCTGGAAAACAATGGAAAGGTGAAGTTAAAAATATAAAAAAGAATGGCAGTTTTTATTGGGTTGAAGCAATTATTACTCCTGAATATGATAAGTTTCACCAACTACTTGGATATAGCGCTATTAGACAAGATATCACATCAAAAAAAGAAGTAGAAGATTTAACAAAAAACCTTGAGTTAAAAATAGAAGAAAGAACTTCCGATTTAGCAATTGCAAAAAAAGAAATTCAAGAGCTATTAGATAATGTAGGACAAGGTTTTATGTATTTTGATAAAAACATGAGGATTGGTTCTGAATATTCAAAAGAAACTTTAACTATTTTAGGAGAATCAATAACAGATAAAAATATTTCTAAACTTTTATTTCAAAATGATTATGATGCTAAAGAGTTTGAAGAAACAGTTATTGATATATTTGATGAAGAGGATGAAGATGTGAAAGAAGTTTTATTATCTTTACTTCCAAGTGAGATTAAAATTCATAGTAAATATGTTGAACTACAATATAAAATATTAAATGATATGAAAATGATGCTTATCCTCACAAACATTACAAATGAAAAAGAGTTATCTAAACAAATAAAAGATGAACAGCAAACTCTGAAAATGGTTGTCGAAACAGCTTCTTCCATAGAACAATTTCTAGAAATAGAATCAGACTATAAAAAACTCTTATTAAATATTGATAGTTTCAAAAGTATTGATATGCTCCCTGCTTTGGCAAGAGAAGTACATACATACAAAGGTCTTTTTGCACAAAAAGAGATGCTAAATATTGTAGAAGAGTTACATGACTTTGAAAATGTTATTGTATCAAGTATACAAGAAGAGATATTAAATGAAAAGATTAAAACTATAAAACAAGAGGAGATGTACTCTTGGTTAGAAAAAGATATCAAAATACTTAAAAATATTTTAGGGCAAGATATTTTTGATAACTCTAATAACATCTCTATAGATAAAAAAAGAATCAAGAAAATCACAAAAAAAATCAAGAAGTTTTATAAAAACACAAAAAATACACTCGATAAGACTCATCAATCAAAATTTCTGGAGATTACTAATAATGTTGAAAGTTTACATTGTCACAATATCAAAACATTTCTAAATCCTTATAAAAAACTTGTAAAACAGCTTGCAATTAAGCTAGATAAACAGATAAATCCACTTATTATTAATAGTTCAGATATTTATGTTAGTGATAAATTTAAACCGTTTTTTAATTCACTTATTCATATTTTTAGAAACAGTGTTGATCATGGTATAGAAAACTTTGAAACTCGATATGAAAATGGGAAAGAACAATTTGGAACAATTACTTGCGATATTAAACAAGAAGAAAATTGTATCAAAATAATTATAAGTGACGACGGAAAAGGGATAAATACTGATTTCATTCAGAATCTAGCAATAAAAAAAGGTATATATACAAAAAAAGAACTCAAAAGTTTATCAGAACAAGATATTTTAAAAATTATATTTTTAGATAGATTTAGTACAAATGAAGTTGTATCTGATATATCAGGTAGAGGCGTGGGATTACCTGCTATTTTAGGAGAACTTGAAATATTAAATGGTACAATGAAAATCTCAAATAAACATAATTTTGGTATAAAATTTAAGTTTACAATACCACTTTAAAACTACATAAAAGGTAATTTATAATGGCAAACGTATTAGTAGTAGATGATGCAAAAATCATGAGAATGAATATTAAAGGTATTTTAGAAAAACTAGGGCATACAGTTGTTGGTGAAGCAAATAGTGGATACGAGGGAATAGAAGAATACAAAAAATGTAATCCTGATTTTGTAACAATGGATATAACAATGCCTGAAGTAAATGGTATACTAGATGGGATTGATGCAGTTGAAAAAATAAAAGAGTATGATAAGAATGCTAAAGTTATCATGGTAACATCACATGGAGAAGAACAAAAAGTAAGAAAAGCTATAAAAGCTGGTGCTAAAAATTATATTTTAAAACCAATCAATGCAGCTTCACTTGGAAAAATTGTACTAAAATTAGGTTTTTAAAAATACTAGTTTATCATTGGTATAGATAAACTAGATTTACATTATCTTTTTGCTATTCCTGTAATAGCTTTTGTAATATTTGCAGGGTGCACAAATACTGCATTTTGCATCTCTGTTGTGTAATAGTTACAATCTTCTAATAAATCAGAAACTTGTAATACAATCTCCGCTTGAGGATGGTATTTTTTAGAAGCAAATACTAGAGTATTGTGTCCAAAAGTATATGGCATAGAGATCCAGAAATTTTTCCCAATGTTCTCTAACTCTTTTTTAGAAACTTCTATATCTTTATGAATAAAAGAAGCTTTAGTTACGAAGATACCTTTTTTAGGTTCTATACATCGTTCTACATTTGCCATCTCTAATTCAGTTGGTACATCTTTGTTGTAAAGTATAATATCAAATTTCTCATCTACATTTAGCTCATCGCTATATGTAATATCTTTACATTCATGTTTTGATAGTTCTGCTTTAAAATCTTCTGATACTTCACCCACTACTAAAACTTTATTGATATCCTTATGTGAACACATCGGTACGTGTACCATCATCTCATCATATGAATAGTTTTTATTATCACTACTTGCCATTTATAAGCCTTTTAAATTAATTTTAGATATAATACCAAAAAATAGTTAAATGCAAATAACTTGTGAAAATTAAAGGGGAAAATTATGAATACAATAGAAAAGATAAGAAGCTTTTGTAGTCCATTTAGAATAATTCTAGGACTAAGTACGATTGTTATTGGATATTTGTTAAGTGATGGTACTTTAAGTTGGTCATGGTGGTACTTAGGTGTAATACCTTTAATTGCTGGACTTATGAACTTTTGTCCTCTTTGCATTATAACAAAAAAATGTGATATAGGAAGTAAAAGATGAGTACAATTTCATACAAAGACGCTGGAGTAGATATCGATGCGGGTAACAGTTTCGTAGAAAATATTAAGCCATATGTAAAGTCAACAAAAATTCCAGGTGTTTTAGGTGGAATAGGTTCTTTTGCTGGAGCATTTGAATTACCAACAGGATATAAAGAACCAGTTATTTTAGCTGGTACAGATGGTGTTGGTACAAAACTAAAGTTAGCTATTGATTCTGGAAAATTTGATACAGTAGGTATTGATTTAGTTGCTATGTGTTCAAATGATTTGATTTGTAACTTTGGTGAACCATTATTTTTCTTAGATTACTATGCAACTGCTAAACTTGAAGTAGAAGAAGCGAGTGATGTAGTTAAAGGTATAGCTGAGGGTTGTATCAGATCTGAGTGTGCTTTAATTGGTGGTGAAACTGCTGAGATGCCGGGTATGTACAAAGAAGGTGACTTTGATTTAGCTGGTTTTTGTGTAGGAATTGCAGAAAAATCTGAGATGGATAGAGTTTCTAAAGTTCAAGCTGGTGATGTTTTAATCGCGCTTCCAAGTTCAGGGATTCATTCAAATGGTTTCTCATTAGTTAGAAAACTATTACTTGATAAATTAGGCATGAAATTTGAAGACGACTTTAATGGAAGAACTTTAATAGATACATTATTAGAGCCAACAAGAATCTATGTAAAGGATTTTAAAGCTTGTAAAGAAAATATCAATGCTTTAGCACATATCACAGGTGGTGGTATCGTTGAAAACTTACCAAGAGTTCTTCCAGATAATTTAAGAGCGATTGTGAAAAAAGATAAAGTACAGGTTCTGCCTATTTTTGAACTTATGGGTGAGCATGTAGAAGAATCTGAGATGTTCAGAGCATTTAACATGGGTGTTGGTATGATTTTTGTAGCTAACGCATCACAAGTAGATACTATCTTAGAAAAAACTGACGGTTATGTTATCGGTGAGATAGTTGAAGGTGAAAAAGGTTGTGATATAGTTTAATCAATATTATGATTAGTTAAAAAGGGGGAAAGTCATTTTGACTTTCCCCCTTTTTTTATTTAATTTTCTACTATGACTGATTTTGTGTAAAGTCGTAATGTTCTATATGGTGATCTAAATGTTCAGTTAATGCTTTTTTATACTCTTCCATAAAATATGCTATTGCTGTCTCTTTTTCTTTCATCATATCCTCTTTTGTATCAAATGAAGATGCAGCGATCCATGCGTTGAATCTAGCTGCCCCATACATAAATGAAGCACTAATATCACCTGCTGTTAGTCCCTCTTTCATTTGTTCATTTGCAAGAGATATATGCGCATCTGCTCTTTTTAAAAAACCGTTATTATCACTCATTAATTATTCCTTTTATTATATTTTATCTTAGATATTACCCTAAAATATCTAACTCTTCTGTATATTTATCATCACAGTATGGTTCAAAGCTTGATTTGTAAACTGCATAATGTTCTGTAGCTTTGTGTCCATCTAAAGCTTTTTCATTTTCCCAAGATTCTACAGCGTAGAATTTTCTTTTATTATCTTTGCATTGGAAAATATCATAAAAGATAATTCCTGGTTCTTTTTTTGAAGGTTCAACCATCGCTGTTAAAAGCTCTTTCATTTTATCTTCACAACCCTCTTTTGCTATAAATGTTACTCTTTTTGTAATTGTCATATTTAATCCTTATTTTTATATATATCGTATTCTAGCTAATTTATTTTAAACTACAGACCTGGTGCTTTCCACATAGATGCAGTGATATTTGCATCTACTAGTTTAAGTTGTATATCATATGCCTGTTGCCATTTTTCTTTTATATTTTTATATTCTTCGTGATTTTTCATATTTGGAATGTAGCTTTTATCCCAAGACACAAGTTCTTTTGCTGCAGATTTTAAATCGGTATATATTCCAGCACCTACACCAGCAGACATAGCTGCCCCCAATGCTGTAGCTTCAGTAACATTTGGTATTTTTATCTCACAACCTGTTACATCTGCTAGTATTTGACACCACAAATCACCTTTACTTGCCCCTCCTGCAAAAACTATTTTTTTTATTTGAATACCAGAAAAAGCCTCTATTTTTTTTAGATTTATATCACTTACAATACATGCATTTTCTTGCAAAGATCTAAACATACTAGCTCTGTTGCAAGTCTCAGGATCAATACTAAGATTTAAAAAACTAGGGCTTGCATGATACCATTTACCGTACTTCATACTATCACTAAATATTGGTATGATTCCATAAGAACCAACGGGTACTTTACTAGCTTTTTCCTCTAATACTTGATATACATCTATATTACGCTTCTTTGCTTCAAGTTTTTCCATATCACAAAAAGCATCCCTAAACCATCTCATCACTAATCCACTAAAAAACGTAATACCCTCCGCTTGCGATTGAGATGGTATTACATGAGGGTTTACTCTAATACCCATATCTACTGGAGGAGTTGTAATAGATGGCATATTTACAACTTGTTGCCAAAAGGAACCACCTAAAATAGCTACATCGCCTAACTCAACGACACCAAGACCTGCACTTCCTAACTGAACATCTCCACCACCCATAGTAACTAGAGTTGAACTATCCAAGCCAGATGAACTATTTGTAACTTTTCCTATAACCTCACCTACTTCATAAATATTAGGGAAAATATCATCTTTTATACCTACTTTTGAAGCCATTTTTGCTACCCAATCTCTTTTTTCTAAAGAAAAAATTCCTGAAGTTCCACCATTACTAGGATCACTTCCAATAACTCCACTTAGTTTATAGAGTATCCAATCACTTATCATTGATAAAGATGATACCTTTTCATATAAATCAGGCTTATTATTTTTTAGCCACAAAATTCTAGGAAGTGCACCCAAAGCAAATGTTTGTCCAGATTGCCTATAAAATTCATCTTCAATTAAAGGAAATTTTTCTTTTAAATATTTCACTTCCTTATGGGCTCTTGCATCCACATTAGCAACGGCAAAAAGTTCTTTTCCATCTTTATCATAAAGAACAATACCTTCTCTCATACTTGTAGAACTTACAGATAAAATATCTTTTGGATTTATTGATTTTTCTTTTAAAGCTTCGTCAATACACTCAACTGTTAAAAGCCAATTTTTTTCACAATTAAAACTCATAGAATTAGGCACACTTATCTCCTCAACATGTGTCCATTCTCTTTGTCCCATTGAGATTTGATTTCCTAATGTATCAAATATTACTGCTCTTACACTTCCTGTTCCTGCATCAATTGCCATTAAATATTTCACTAAAAATCCTTCTAATAATAATCATAAATTATATCCAAAATAGCTGTTTAAAAGTTTGTCTTTAAATATGAATGTGTTACTTTAGTACTCATTTGTAACATTTCAATAAATTATAGTGTGAAGTTTTTACTCATAATATTATTTGCTACACTTTTGCTACTTATTAATGATAAATTTAACAAAAGGATTATTATGGATAAATTATTATATTTAACAGATCAAAATGAAACAAAAGAACATAGTTTTATAGGACCACTATTTGAAAAATATTTAGGAAAACATTATAAAGTTGATATTATGTATTTTTCAAAAACAAATGAAAATTTTGAAATAAAAGATGGCAATAGATTTATCATGCCACTTAAACACAAACATAATATTATAGATGAATTAGATAGAAATCAAATATATATTGGACACTATAAATATGTATTCGTACGAAACCATACAGCTATATTAAAAGAAGTGCTAAGTGTAAAAAAAGATTATAATTTTATATTAGGTTATAGATTATCTTTTCCAAAAAGAATAGCTAAACTACAAAAAGATGAAGCAAACAATAAAAAAAGTTTTTTTGACGTTATTAGTAATAAGGTAAAAACATTTTCAGAATCTAATTTGATCAATCAGTGTGATATTTTCTTACCTACATCAAGACAAATGAGAGATGATTATTTAAAAACAGTAAAAACAAGAACATTTGTTATCCCATCTGCTATTGATCCAGAAGATTTACATCCAAACCTTCAACATGAGGGTGAAGAAAAAAGATTTTTTTATGCAGGTACATTAGATAAGCTAAGAGAATTTGAGACTATATTGGAAGCATTTAGTTTAGTAAATCCGACAAAATTCAAACTTATGATATCTACAAAAGATCCAGAATATGCAAATGAAATGCTTGATTCATATCCTGATTTACAAGATTCTATTGAGATTTATAATGCAAAATCAAAAGCTGAACTTTTAGATTTAATATCAAAAGCTGATGTAGGATTAGCACCACTTCCAAATATAATTTTATTTAATAGTTCAACACCTATGAAAGTACTTGATTACTATACATCAACAGTACCATGTTTAATGACTAAAAATGAAAACAATGAATCAATCTTTGAAGATGATAATTCAGCTTGGTTATGTGAATTTACAACTGATTCTATTAAAAATAAAATAGAAAAAATTATTTCTTTATCAAAAGAGGAAGTAGCAGAAGTTGGAGTAAAAGGTCAAAATAGATTATTAGAGATTAGAAATTATGAAAGAATTGCTAATGATTTAGCACACCAATTAGATATTATGTAATAAGGTTTGTTAAAGAAGTGTTCTACTTCTTTAACTTAGCTTGTTCAAGTTCCCAATATTCCATATCAAAACTATCTGCTAAACTAATACTCTGATAACCACCTAGCATATCTGCTTTTAATACAGCTTGCATAGTATGATTATTGATATCTTCTATTATTGAAGCCTCTTTTTCATCTTTTCCAAAACTTACAGTACCATAATTTTTTACAACGGCCCAATTTGGAGTTGGATTAATCATAATTTCATTTGATGTAAATTGATTATAATACTCTAAATATTCCTCTTCAAATAAATCAATTGATTTTTGAATATCTGAATCTTCTATAATCATCGGATTTCGTTTTGTTCTGATAATATGTTCAGGAGTTAAAACACCTCTAGTCGCAAGTTCTTTTATATTACGAGCAGATGCATAATGTAATGCAAGTGGAGATTGATTTACTTTTACAAATACATCATAACCTTTTTCTTTAGAAATAATAGTTTGTAACTTAACGACATCCAAGTCTGCTCTTGGCATATACTTTTCAATAACAAGTTCAGCATTTTTGTCTAAAAACTCTTCTGCTCTTGTAACTCCGTTTATCATTTTTTCATAAGAAACCTTAGGGTCGTTATCAAAAGTAAATATACCGTGATTATGTAAAATTATACCTTCACAAGTCTCCCAATCAATATTTTTTAATTCATTATATATTGTTTGAGCTAGTATAAACCCAGGCATAACATAAGGAATAATTAAATAGTTTGGATAAACTTCTTGAATGTTTTCAATACCATTTACACTATTTGAAATAGTAACAACAGCATCACTATGAGTGTGGTCTACATATTTAAATGGGATAATTGCATGAAGTATTGCTTCAACAGATGGATTTGGCGCAGACTTATCTATCATGGCTTCTTTTTGCTGTGAAACCATATCTGTATCACTTAATTTTACTAATGTTGCCATCTCTTTTAAAACATCAAGTTTTACTGGAGCAAACCCAGCTTCTTCAATAGTAGCTAAATCCCAACCACTACCTTTTACATATAAAATCTCTTCCCCATTTACAACACTTTTTACAGATGTATTCCCACCACCATGTAAAACTAAAGATGGATCACCACCTAATAGTCTTGATGTATATACTCTGTACTCTAAATCAGTTGTAAATTCTTGTGCAATATTATCGTCGTATAAACTTTTCATTGTAAACTCCTAAAATCCGAAATGATAAAACTCTTTTGGTTCTTTTGCTTGGAATTCATATCCTAAAATTCTTGTCACTTTACTATGTAACATCACTCTTGAAACCTGATTTGAAGCTTTTCCATACTGTAAATCTCCAATTATTGGCATACCAGCGTACTGTAGATGTACTCTAATTTGATGAGTTCTCCCATTTTCAATAATGATTTTTATTTTACTTTTTTTACCCTCTACCATATTAGGTATAACTGTAGTTTTAGCAGGTTTTCCATGCTCCTCATCTATTCTACTTCGAGCTGTTTTACCTTTAATTGTAGAAATAGGTAAATCAATAACCTCTTCTTCAACTATTTTACCATCAACAATTGCAACATACTCTTTGTATACTTTGTTATTTTTAAATTCTTGAATAGCTTTTTGTCTAAATTCTTCATTTTTGGCCAATAACATTACACCACTTGTTTCTTTATCAAGTCTATTTAATAAAACAGCCTGTGGAAACTTTTTTTCAACTTCTTGAGAGTTTAAATGTGCTGGTTTATCAACTACTAAAATATCATCATCTTCAAATATCACTCTTGCATTTGCAATATCTTTAACTTTAAAAACTGTATCTTCTTTCATCTCACCACGAGCTACTTGAATTTTTTTTCCACCAACAGTGACTACACCTTTATCAATAAGTTCTTTAGCTTTTCCATTTGAAATTCCCTCTTGAAATGCTAATAATTTATATGCTTTTTCCATAATTATATATCCTTTATATATCTTAATATAGGCTCAACAGTTCCCGCTTTACCTAAACTAGATTTTTTCAATTTTTCAATATTGTCTAACTTTTCTTTTAATTCATCTTTTTTAATTAAATAATAATGATTTACACACTCAAAAAGTGATTTTTGATTAAAAATGACTTCTCCACTAATAACTATATTATTAAAAAATGCAGGCTCAATTGGATTATGTCCACCTGCAGTTTTTATAAAACCACCACCTAGAATTACAACATCACTAATAGCATAAATATTTATAAGCTCACCCATAACATCAACTATCACAATATCGCTATCAAAATTTTCATTTTTCGAATACCTATGATAAGTTACATCACTATTTTTAAATCGGTTATCTACCAAAGTAAAAACCTCACCAAATCTTTCTGGATGCCTTGGTACTAAAAGTAGTTTACCTTGACTTTTATCCCATGCATTTAAAATAAGTTCCTCTTCTGTTTTATGAGTGCTCCCTGCTGTTATAACTATTGTATCAGGTTTCTCGAACACCTTTGTAACTTTTGGTAGACTTGCTAACTTAATATTACCAATTACCTCTATATTTGTGGCACCTAAATCAATTAGTCTTTTTTTATCAACTTCACTTTGTGCAAAAATTTTACCTACATATTTAAATAATTGTTTATAAAAAAAACTATACTTCATATATGTTTCATATGACTTGTCGTTTATTCTTGCATTAATTAAAACTGTTTTAGTTCCATTACTAAATGCCGTTAAAAAAAGCATATACCAAAGTTCAGCTTCCATAACTAATAGTACTTTTTGTTTCGTTATCCAAAAAGGTAAAAATATTTCAAAAGGTAAATAACGAACATTTTTTGTCATACTAGAA
>Ga0193963_1001358_pt1 | contig 12177 bp, 8 predicted proteins | sample FB_6_MG_FD_140359 | JGI IMG/M metagenome (GOLD analysis project Ga0193963, IMG submission 140359) | Microbial mat bacterial communities from the Broadkill River, Lewes, Delaware, United States - FB_6_MG | ecosystem: Environmental > Aquatic > Freshwater > River > Microbial mats | place: USA...
TACAAATAAATTTACTACCATCCCAAAATATATCCATAAATTTCTTATAACTATTTTCATATTTTTTAAACCAATAAATATGTTTATCTAAATTATCTAATTTAAGCGCTATATCACTTAATGTTCTCATTTGTAAAATTAAAAATGGCAATAAATCTGGTGTTTTTACAGGAACTCCAAATTGAAACAAAGTACTATTATCCCAGCCTGACTCATTACCATGTCTATAATATGGAATTCCCGATTCATCAACAGCTTCTTTCAACCAATAATTTGTCCATTTTTCTAATTTATCAAATAAATAAAGTAAATTTTCCTTATTTAATATTTTTTTGTTTAAATCCATCATAAATGTAATAGTCCATCCATGAATCGGAGGTTTTGTAAATGCATAATAAGAAATTTTATCATTAACGAAATCAGGCAACATCCCTGATGAGTGTTGATTATCAAAAATAACTTGCAATTGAGCAAATGATAAATCAAAGTCTTCTTTTGTTAAAGCAAGTGCATTAAAACAATGATCCCAACTCCAAATATTATTCATCCAATTTTTTGACATATACATAGCATCTTTAGTTAATTTCCCTTTTTTTGAAACTACAGATGACCATGTAATATATTTCGCCAAAATTTCAGTTTCATTAAGTTTGTCATTTTTCAAAAAACTAGAAAAATTTTGTTTTTGATCATTTAATACTAAATCATAAGATACAATATTTAATTTATCTATATTTACTTCAAAATTTCTAAGAAATACCGTTTGATTTTCCTTAAAGCAAATATTTACTTTTTCAGCTCTATCCTTATTCCAAATTTCATTTAACTCTATTTTTTTATCACTCTCAAATAAAAATCTTTGATCAAGTTTTGAGGAAAGGGCATAAATACTTTTTTTATCTGGTTTATAACAATAATCATATCTTCCAGTTTCCATTTCAATATTTAAACTAGTTTCTTCTATTTTAAAACACAATCCTTTTGAATTCATAAATGAAAAATATATTCTACCACCATTTTTTGAATTTATAATTAATTCATATGGTTTAAACTCTGTCGATTCTATTTCAATGTCAATTTTAAAAATATATGAGTTATAATAATTTGTATCTCCTCCACCTATATATCTTATATATAAATAGTTATCCTCTGATTCATGTTTTGGTGATATAACAAGATAATTACCATAGCTACTAAATGGAATTTTATCAATATCAAACATCTTTTTCGCTCCTTTTGGCTATATTTTTACCATTTTCATCATAAATTTCATAGCCTTTTTTATTGCAAATTAATAAATATTCATTAGGATTATTTTTCAAATTCACTTTTTCATCAATTTGACAAAAAAAGTCTTCTAAACTTATATTATTATCTAAAATCATATTTTTTTTATATCCTTTTGCAATATAAATAATATTTTTGTTTTTAATATCATTTCTAATACTTTCTATTTTTTTCTCAAAATAAATTGAAGATATTTTGTTTTTAAACTTCAATTCATCATCATTTGATATATATAATAAATCAACAAAAATAAATGCTTTACCCTTTAAAAATGCATAATCAAAAATAAATTCTCCTACTTTATAATCTTTATATACTTTATTATAATCAATCTCTAAATATTCAAACAAGCTATGAATTTTGTCTTCATCTACACAATTTTCATATAAAAAGAAAAGATTATATATATCATTCCATTGAGTTTTCATCATACCCTCCTACATTAATATTTAGACAGTTCATAACTACTCAGTTATACGTCGTTAAATATATCATTTTTATGCTTTTAAATCAATATATATCACTATTTCATTTTAATTTTACCCTATATGTAAAGAAATCTGTCGCTTATATAACAACAGATTTCTTAATTTATCGAAACAATATTAAATTTTATCTAAACTAAAATCCCTTTGCTATGTCTTTTCTATAAAACATTTTATCAAATGATATCTCATTAACTCTCTTATATGCAAGTTTTCTTGCATTTTCAATATTATCTCCTAATGCTGTTACTGCAAGAACTCTTCCTCCATTTGTTAAATAAATATCGCCCTCTTTTTTGGTTCCTGCATGATAAACAAATGAATTATTTAAACTATTAGAAAGTCCTTTTATTTCTATTCCTTTTTCATATTTTTCAGGATATCCTCCTGATGCACATATAACCGTAACTGCACTTTCCTCTTTCCAAGCTATATCCACTTTATCCAATTTTCCATCTATACAAGCATTCATTATTTGAACTAAATCGCTATTTAATCGTGGAAGAACTACTTCTGTTTCAGGATCTCCAAATCTTACATTGTACTCCAATACTTTAGGTCCATTATCAGTACACATTAACCCAATAAACAAAACCCCTTTGAAATTTAAGTTTTCCTTTATAAGTCCATCCATAGTAGGCTTTAAAATAGTTTCTTCTACTATTTTTTTATAATCAGGTGTCATATAAGGATGCGGAGAAAAACATCCCATTCCTCCAGTATTTAAACCCTCATCTCCGTCAAGCGCTCTTTTATAATCTTTAGCACTCTCCATAGGATAAATATGCTCTCCATCAACAAAGCAAAGTAAAGACATTTCTACGCCCTCTAAAAATGATTCTATTATTACTTTATCTCCAGCATTTCCAAAAAGTTTGTCTTTCATTAATTTATCTAAACCTTCGACAGCCTCTTCATATGTCGTAGGAATTAAAACACCCTTCCCAGCAGCTAATCCATTTGTTTTAATCACATAAGGTGCTTTAAAAGTTTTTAAACCTTCTTTTGCATCCATATAATTATCATATGCTTCATATCTAGCAGTAGGAATATTATATTTTTTTAAAAAATCCTTCATATATATTTTACTTCCTTCAAGTCTAGAAGCCTCTTTATTAGGACCAAATACTCTTATATCGTTTTCATTAAAGAAATCCACAGTTCCATCTACTAATGGATTTTCAGGACCTACTACTACTAAATCAATATTTTTATCTTTAGCAAATTTAAGTAACTTTTCTTTATCACAAACTCCAATATCAACACATTCACCACAATCTGATAAACCACCATTCCCAGGAGCAATATAAAGTTTTTCTACTGCTTTATTTTTTAATATACTTTTGGCAATTGCATGTTCTCTTCCACCACTACCAATCAATAATATCTTCATTTTTCCCTCCTATTTAGTGTTTAAAATGACGCATACCAGTAAATATCATAGCAATTCCATATTCGTTACAAGCATCAATTGACTCTTGATCTCTTACAGAGCCTCCTGGTTGAATTATAGCTGTTATTCCGGCTTTATAGGCGGCATCTACACAATCTCTAAATGGGAAAAATGCATCTGATGCCATTACAGAATTTTTAGTGTCTTTGGCTTGCTTAATAGCATTTTCTAAAGCCCAAATCCTAGAAACTTGTCCTGGACCAACTCCAACAGTTGCTCCCTCTTTAGCTAATACAATACCATTTGATTTTGCATGTTTAACTACTTTCCATCCAAACATCAAAGACTTCATTTCTTCTTCCGTAGGTTTTCTATTTGTTGGATATGAAAATTCTTCAATTAATTTTAAATCTCTATTTTGAATTAATAACCCTCCATCAATACTCTTAAAAGTGTGTTCCTTTTTAGCACTTTTATCAATATTAGGCATCTTTAATAATCTAATGTTTTTCTTTTTTGTCAATATTTTTAATGCATCTTCTGAATAAGAAGGTGCCATTACAACTTCTAAAAATATTTTAGACATTTGTTCTGCAGTCTCTAAATCCACTTCTCTATTTACAGCAACAATTCCACCATATATAGAAATAGGATCTGCTTCAAATGCTTTTTTAAAAGCTAACTCTAATGATTCAGCTTCAGCAACTCCACATGGATTTGCATGCTTTGCAGCAACAACTGCTGGTTTTTCTGTTAATTCTTTTATTAAATCTAATGCACCTTGACTATCATGATAATTATTATAAGAAAGTGCCTTTCCATGTAATTGTTCTGCTCCAACTAGGTGATTTTCTAAACATTTAATTTCTTTATATACATTCGCCTTTTGATGCGGATTTTCTCCGTATCTTAATATTTCAGGTTTTTCAAAAGTTAATGTCATATATTCTGGAAATTCTCTTTCTTCTATTTTATTAAAATACTCCGCTATCAAAGCATCATAATGAGCAGTAAGTGTAAATGCTTTAGCTGCTAACCTAGATCTTTGTTTAAAACTCACTTCATTATTTTCTTCTAACTCTTTTAAGACAATGTCATAATCTGCAGGATCTACGATAATTGCAACATCCTTATAATTTTTAGCCGCAGCTCTAATCATAGATGGTCCACCGATATCAATATTTTCAATAATTTCTTCATGTGTTTTGTCTTTATTTAGAACTGTTTGTTTAAATGGATATAAATTATTAACAACTATATCTATAGAATTAATATCTAGCTCATTTTTTCTTTTCTCATGAGCTTCATTTCCTCTAATATATAATATTCCACCATGAATTTTAGGGTGAAGGGTTTTTACTCTGCCATCAAAACATTCAGGAAATTCTGTTATTTCTGACACTTCTAATACTTCTATACCTTCTTCTTTTAGCTTTTTATATGTACCTCCTGTAGATATTATTTCATATCCATATTTAGTTAATCCTTTTACAAAAGGAACAATATTCGTTTTATCGAATACACTAATAAGTGCTCTTTTCATTATCTTCCTCCTAATTCACTTTCACTATAAAACTTTTTTTAATGCTTTAATTAAAATAGAATGTTCTATATCTAAAACCCTTTTTTGTAGATGTTCTTTTGTTTCACCAATATCTATTGAGAGTTTTTCTTGTATTATTATTTTACCCGTATCTGTACCTTCATCTACAAAATGGACTGTTGCTCCTGTTTCTTTTTCATTTCCATTAATTACTGCTTCGTGAACTTTAATTCCATAAAATCCCTTGCCACAGTATTTAGGAATTAATGAAGGATGAATATTAATTATTCTTCCTTCATATTTTTTCACAAAATCTTTTGTTAATATTTTTAAATATCCAGCTAAAACAACAAAATCTATATTATGCTCTTTTAATTTTTCTATAATAGCTCCATGATACTCTTCATTATTTTTATATTCTTTTGGATTTAAATATATTGCATCTATATTATGTTTTTTAGCTCTTTCTAAACCATAAGCATCCTTCTTATGTGATATTACAACAGAAACTTTACCATTAATTTCATTTTTTAAAGATGCATCTATTACTGCTTGTAAGTTACTACCTGACCCAGAAATTAAAACTGCAATATTTTTTATTTGCATAATTGAACGCCCTTATTTCCCTTTACTATTTCACCTAGTAACACTGGTGTTTCTCCTTTTTCTTTTAATCTTGAAATTGTATTTAAAGCATCTTCTTTATCTATAGCCAAAACCATTCCAATCCCCATATTTAAAGTGCCATACCATTCCTCATCTGGCATATCAATTAAAGATTTTAACCATTTATAAACTTTTAGCTCTTCAATTGATTTTAAATCTATCTTTGCACAAAGATTATCTCCAAACATTCTTGGAATATTTTCTATAAATCCGCCCCCTGTAATATGTGCTATTCCATGAACATCTATCGCTTCTAGTACATGTGTTACAGATTCAACATAAAGTTTCGTAGGTTCAATTAATGCTTCTCCAACCTTCATTCCTAGTATTTCTTCATAATCGTTAACATTTTTATTTTGCATCTCAAAAACAGCTTTTCTAACTAACGAAAATCCATTACTATGAACTCCACTAGAAGGAATTCCTATTAATACATCGCCTTCTTTAACCTTTTCACCAGTAATCATTTTCTTTTTATCTACTATTCCTACAGCAAATCCTGCTAAATCATATTCCCCATTTGTATATAATCCTGGCATTTCAGCTGTTTCTCCGCCTATAAGAGCTAAATTTGAATTCTTGCAAGCATCCGCAATTCCTTTTACAATTTGCTCAATTTTTTCTGGTTTAACCTTATCTGTAGAAATATAATCTAAGAAAAATAAAGGTTTTGCTCCTTGACAAAGTATATCATTAACACACATTGCAACTAAATCCTGTCCTACTGTATCATGTTTATCCATCATAAATGCCAATTTTAATTTAGTTCCCACTCCATCTGTACCAGAAACTAAAATTGGTTCCTCATATTTATCATTTAATGCATATAATGCTCCAAAGCTACCTAATCCAGTAATAACATTTTCATTAAATGTCTTTTGAACATGAGATTTCATACGTTTAACCGATTCATATCCAGCTTCTTTATCTACACCTGCATCTTTATAATTCACTTCTACTTTTGCCATTTGTACGCTCCTTTATTCCTCATCTTTTCCATTCATGCCTTCTCTTGGCACTTCCATAGGATATTGACCATCAAAACAAGCTTTACAGAAAACATCTTTTTCTCCTGTAGCTTTTCTTAATCCTTCAATGCTAATAAAAGCTAAGGAATCTGCTCCAATCATTTCACATATTTCGTCAACAGATTTATTTGCTCCAACTAAGTGTTTCCTATATGGTGTATCAATACCAAAATGACATGTATACTTAACAGGCGGAGAACTTATTCTCATATGAACCTCTTTTGCTCCTGCTTTTTTAAGTATTTCAACTAAATGTTTTGAAGTTGTTCCCCTTACAATTGAATCATCTATAATTATTACTCTTTTACCTTCAACGTTTTCTTTTAAAACATTTAACTTTATTTTTACACCTTGTTCCCTAAGTGCCTGATCAGGCTGAATAAATGTTCTTCCAATATACTTATTTTTTATAAGTCCAACTCCATAAGGTATTCCAGATTGTTCTGCATATCCAATTGCAGCAGCAATACCCGAATCGGGTACCGCTATTACAATATCAGCATCTACTGCTGATTCATTTGCTAAAATTTTTCCAGCTTCGTGACGCGAAACATATACATTTGTTCCATCAATAGTACTATCTGGTCTTGCAAAATAAATCAATTCAAATACACATGAACGTTTTGCACACACTTTATTACTTTTAATACTTTCGATTCCATTTTTATCTATTACAACTATTTCACCTGGTTCAATATCTCTAATAAACTGAGCTCCCATAGCATCTAATGCACAACTTTCTGAAGCAAGTACATATCCATCATCTAATTGACCTAAACAAAGAGGTCTAATACCAAAATTATCTCTAACTCCAATTAACTTATCCTCAGCTGTCATTACCAATGCATAAGAACCTTTTACAAGTTCCATCGCTTTTTGAACCGCTTTTACTATACCATTTTTATGATACTTTGCAATTAATGTAGCAATTACCTCTGTATCAATTGTAGTCTGAAATAATGCTCCAGAGTCTTCTAATACTTCTCTTAAAGTAGATGCATTTACAAGATTTCCATTGTGAGCTAAGGAAATACTTCCATGTTTATATTTAACAACCAACGGCTGAGCATTTCTTACAAAACTTTCTCCTGTAGTAGAATATCTAACATGTCCGATTCCAATTGATCCATTTAAAGCATTTAAATTTTCTGCATTAAAGATTTCTGGCACCAAGCCCATAGCCTTGTGAAACTGCACTTCACTCTCATCCATTACAGCTATTCCTGCACTTTCTTGTCCACGATGTTGTAAGGCATAAAGTCCATAATACAATAGTTGTGATGTACTTTCTTTTGATTCTGTATATATTCCAACTACTCCGCATTCTTCATGCAGTTTATCATCTAATACATTCGAGTTCATTTTTTTCTTCCTCTCTATAGCCCTAAACGGCGTGCCACTTCAATGTATGCTTCTTCTACATTTCCTAAATCTCTTCTAAAACGGTCTTTATCCAACTTTTCTTTAGTATTTACATCCCATAAGCGACAAGTATCTGGAGAAATTTCATCTGCTAATACAATTTCTCCATCCTTTGTACGACCAAATTCTAGCTTATAATCTACTAAAATCATATCTGCATCTAAGCATCTTTTTTGTAAAAATTTATTTATTTGAAGTGCATACTTTTTGATTATTTCAAGTTCTTTATCTGAAGCTAAATTTAAAGCTTTAATATGATAATCATTAATCATTGGATCACCTAAATCATCATCTTTATAGCTAAATTCCAAAACTGTTGATGCCAATTTTGTTCCCTCTGGCATTCCAACTCTTTTAGCCAATGAACCTGCAACAATATTTCTAACAATAACTTCTAATTTAACAATTTCAACTGCCTTAACTAATGTATGTCTTTCATCCATATACTCAATTAAATGAGTTGGAATGCCCTCTTGTTGTTCAATTTCTTTAAATAATACAGCACTCATTTTATTATTAATTACACCCTTATCTTCAATTGTTCCTTTTTTTATACCATTAAATGCTGTTGCATCATCTTTATATTCAATAACATATTTATTTTCATCATCTGTTCTATAAACTTTTTTTGCTTTTCCTTCATATAACATATCTCTTTTTTCCATTTTAATTCCCCCTATAAATTCTTAATTTTCTCTTGTATTTTAGAATCTTTTTCTATAACTTTTTCTCTCATTTCTTTTCTATATTCATGTAATGCTTCTCTTAATGATGGTTCTCTTAATGAAATCATTTGAATAGCTAATAATGCTGCATTTTCTGCTCCGTTTATTGCAACTGTTGCAACTGGAATTCCTGATGGCATTTGAACTATACTAAATAACGAATCCATTCCATCTAAAGTAGATGATTTTATTGGAAGCCCAATAACTGGCAATACAGTTTTAGCAGCTAATACCCCTGGTAAATGTGCAGCTTTACCTGCTGCTCCAATAATTACATCAAATCCATTTTTTTCTGCATTTTTTGCAAAAGATAATGCTTCTTCTGGTGTTCTATGTGCAGATAAAACTCTTACTTCAAAATCCACACCAAATTTCTTTAAAACACTTAAACTTTTTTCAACTACTGGGAAATCTGAATCGCTTCCCATTACAATACCAACTTTCATTAAAATACCCTCCTATTATCTAAAATATAAAAGTCCTGATTTAAAAATGTTCTGATTTTTTTCTCCCTCTACATTTTTGTAAAGTCCTTCTCTGTATCTTTCTGAATGTCCCATTTTCCCTAAAATTCTTCCATCTAAAGCTGTTATAGATTCAATACTACCATACGCTCCATTTGGATTTTTAAAGGTTTCTGTTTCAAACTGACCTTGTTCATTTACATAAACACTACCAATTTGATGATTTTGTCTAAGTTTTTCTAGCCATTTATCATTTGCAACAAATCTACCTTCTCCATGTGACAAAGCAACTTTGTAAGTAGTTTCTTTATCTAATTCTTGAAGCCATGGTGAATTGTTAGTACAAACCTTTATTGAACCTAAATGTGAAATATGTCTTCCAATATGATTAAATGTTAATGTTGGGCTTTCTTCGTCTAAATCTCTAATTTCTCCATATGGTAATAACCCCAATTTAACTAATGCTTGAAACCCATTACATATTCCTAACATAAGACCATCTCTATTAAATAATAAATCCATTATTGCATCTTTCAATCTTTCATTTCTAAATACCGCTGCAATAAATTTTCCTGAACCATCTGGCTCATCCCCTGCACTAAAACCTCCTGGTATTGCAATTATTTGAGATTCCTTTATTGCTTTTTCATATTCATTTATTGACTCTTCAAACCAATCAGCCTTTAAATTTCTAAATGGAACAATATTTGTTTTTGCTCCCTCTCTTTTAAAAGCCTGCGCCATATCATATTCACCATTAGTTCCTGGAAATGCCGGTATAAAGACTTTTGGTTTTGCAATTTTTATTTTACCCCTGTATGATTTACTAACTGTATCTTCTATATGAATCTTTTTCTGATTAACTTTTTTCTTGCTTTCAAATATTGATTCCAATGGCTTTTCATATGATTTTAAAAGATCATTAATAAATATCTCTTCGTCATTTATAATAATTTTTTCATCATTTAGAGTATTTCCAATTTCTAGATACTCTATCTTAGCTAAATCCGATACATTAAAATCATCTGATACTTCTAATAGAATATCTCCATAATATGGAACAAAGTATTCTGAAGTAACTTTATTTAATTTAAAACCTACATTAGATCCAAATGACATTTTACATAATGTAGGTAAAGCACCTCCAAATCCAATCGCATTTGCTGTGATAATTTTATTTTCATTAATTAATTTATAAATTAATTGATACATATTATCTGCATATTTGTAATCAGGCATCTCACTTGATGTCCTTTTTAATTTCATCCAAATTAATTTAGAATTATTTTGTTTTAAATCTTGTGAAATAACATTTTTTTCATCAGTTGTCGCTACTGCAAAACTTATTAATGTCGGTGGAACATGAATATCATTAAATGTTCCAGACATACTATCTTTACCTCCAATTGCAGCAATGTTCATATGACTTTGAACTTCTAATGCTCCTAGTAAAGCTGATAGTGGTTTTCCCCATTTAATTTCATCATTCCCTAGTTTTTCAAAATATTCTTGGAAACTTAATCTAACCTTTCTATTATCAAAACCTGTACTTACTAATTTAGCAACAGAATCAATTACTGCATATGCACTTCCATGAAATGGACTCCATTCACTAAAATACGGATCAAATCCATAACTCATTCCAGAAACTGTTTCTACAACTCCGTCTAACACTGGAATTTTTGAAACCATTGCAGCAGATGGTGTACTTTGATTAATTCCACCTAATGGCATTAATACAGTTCCTGCTCCAACCGTTGAATCAAATCTTTCAATTAGACCCTTTTGAGAGGCAATGTTTAAATTCTCCATTGAATCAAATAATTTTTGTTTAATATTTTTGCAATCATTTCTTTTATTAAAATATGTTTGATTATTTATTGACTCTATTTTAGCTTTAGTTTTTTTCATTACTCCATTACTATCTAAAAAACTTCTCTTTAATTTTACAATTGTATCTCCACGCCATGTCATTTTTAAATAGCCATGATCTTTAACTTCTGCAACAATTACAGCTTCTAGGTTTTCCTTCTCTGCTAATTTAATAAATTCATCTACATCTTTTTTTTCTATAACAACCGCCATACGTTCTTGTGATTCAGAAATTGATAATTCTGTACCGTTTAATCCTTCATATTTTTTAGGTAATATATCCAAATTTATATCTAATGAATCTGCCAATTCTCCTATTGCTACAGATACTCCACCTGCACCAAAATCATTACATTTTTTAATAAGTTTTGTAACTTTTTCATTTCTAAATAATCTTTGTATTTTTCTTTCTTCAGGTGCATTACCTTTTTGAACTTCTGCTCCACAGGTTTCAATTGAACAAGTTGTATGTGATTTTGAAGAACCTGTTGCTCCACCACAACCATCTCTTCCAGTTGGACCTCCTAATACAACTACTAAATCTCCTGTATTAGGTTTTTCTCTTCTAACAAATTCTTTTTTAGTAGCAGCAATTACTGCCCCAACCTCCATACGTTTTGCCTTATATCCTGGATGATAAAATTCTTTAACTAGCCCAGTTGCTAATCCAATTTGATTTCCATAAGAACTATATCCATGAGCAGCCTTCGTTGTTATCACTCTCTGTGGCAATTTTCCAACTAGCGTATCTTCTATTTTTTCTCTTGGATCAGAAGCTCCTGTAACTCTCATTGCTTGATAAACATATGATCTCCCACTTAGTGGATCTCTAATTGCTCCTCCAAGACATGTTGCAGCTCCACCAAAAGGTTCTATTTCTGTTGGATGATTATGAGTTTCGTTTTTAAACATTAAAAGCCATGGTTCGCTTTTACCATCTTCATATTTAACTTCAATTTCAACGCTACATGCATTAATTTCATCAGAAATTTCTAAATCATCAAGCAATCCATTTTGCCTTAGATATTTCATTCCAATAGTCGCTAAATCCATTAATGTCTCTGGACGTTCATCTCTTCCAGTTTCTTTTCTTAATCTTTTATATTCTTTATATGAGTTTTTAACATATTCAGATGCAAATCCATCTTCTATTACTACTTCTTCAATTTTTGTTGCAAATGTTGTATGTCTGCAATGATCTGACCAATAAGTATCTAATACCTTAATTTCAGTTTCTGTAGGATTTCTCTTTTCTTCTACAAAGTGTTCCTGACAAAAATTTAAATCATCTA
>Ga0193963_1001365_pt1 | contig 12143 bp, 9 predicted proteins | sample FB_6_MG_FD_140359 | JGI IMG/M metagenome (GOLD analysis project Ga0193963, IMG submission 140359) | Microbial mat bacterial communities from the Broadkill River, Lewes, Delaware, United States - FB_6_MG | ecosystem: Environmental > Aquatic > Freshwater > River > Microbial mats | place: USA...
CCTACAAAAGACATTAACACACCAAATAGTTTATATTTTTCTAAGGACATTTTATAAACTATTGATTCACTAATCATTATAAATATTGGCAAAGTTGCTATTAATATACCCGCTATTGAAGCAGGTAGATATAGCATACTTGAATTTTCAAAATAGAAATATAAAGCAATACCAACAGAACCTATCATAAAAAAATATTTATAATCACTTTTTTGAATTTTTTCATTTGGACAAATTTTCATTTTTGCAAAGTACAATATCAAACTAGCTATAAAAAATCTAATTAATCCCTGACTCATAGGCGGTACTACTGTAACAACAGTTTTAATGCTTAAAAATGAAACTCCCCAAATAAAAACAACTAGCAACATTAAAAATATAGCCTTAACCTTTTCATTTAACAAATCATCACCTCTATCCCATTTTTATTAAATCAAATTCAATTAAAAAAAGACAAGGTATACTCCTTGTCTTAACTCTGGTGCGGATAACTGGACTCGAACCAGCACAGGAAATTTCCCATAGCGCCCTCAACACTACGTGTCTGCCAATTCCACCATATCCGCAGATAAACAACTTACTATTAACATTTTAGCAGTTTTTTTATCTTTGTCAATATTTTTAGCAATTTTTTACTATTTTGTAACTAATCATTTTTTATTGTCCAGTCTTCAACATCATAAAAAATATTGAATTTTGTGGGACTTATAATGCCTTCAATTTCTTTATTTAATAAAATGGCACTATTTCTATAAGCAATAGGCGTAACTATTTGATCCGACATAATTAAATCTAAAAACAAATTTTTATTAGATATTTCATTAGTTGGAAATGATTCAATCCAGTTTCTAAATATTTTTTCTAATTCACTATTGTTATACTTTCCAAAGTTTAAGGGTCCACTTAAACCAACAATCTCATAATAATTAGAATTTAATGGTATTCTAGCAGTCAATATTGCCATATCAAAATTCATGTTTTTAAGATTTTTTTCAAATTCCGTCCAATCTGTTTCTAATTTAAAATTTAATTTAATTCCAATTTTCATCAGACCCTCTTCAATAATTTTAATTTCTTTTAATCTATTTTTATCTCCATATGCAATCAATGATAAAGTAAATTCTTTTCCATTCTTTGAATAATAGCCCATCTCATTTTTTCCAGAGTATCCTAATTCTTTCATATAATTATTAAATTCTAAATCGTCTATTTGTGCTCCCAAAATATTTTTTATGCTACTATCTTTTATAGGATGTATCAAAGATGCAGTTTCTTGTCCATGATTCAAAAAGCTTTTCTTTACAATTTCACTTCTATCAAAACTATTTCCTATTGCTGATTTTAATAGCCTTCCATTGTCATTTTTAAAAATATTTTTATTGTGATTGTAAACAATAAAATCCAATATAGTATCAGCATACTCATATATTTTTAACGAATTATTTTCAATGTATTTTCCCCAATCCAAACTTTCAACTCTAGCTATATCAGTTATACCAGATAATATAGTTGTAAGAGCAGCTTCCTTCGTTGAAACAACAATCCCTACGACTTTTTCTATATTAGGTTTACTTTTCCAATAATGCTCATTTGATTTCAATCGATACTCTTTTAAAGTTACGTATTCATCATACATATACGGTCCTGTTCCATTAACTTTAAATTCATAATTAATATCACTAATCTTATCATATGAACTTTTCTGATTAGATTTTCCATTAAGAGTTGTCTTTTTATTTAATATTGGAATTGTGAATATACTTTTTATTTGACTATAGGACTTATCTAATACTATCTTAACTGTACTATTATCTAATTTTTGAACACTAAATCTTGATCCAATATTCTTATTAGAATCGAAAATAGTTTCAAATAAGTCTTTATAAATTGTATTTTGATATTCATATTTCATAAAGTTATAGGTAAAAACAACATCATCTGCACTCAAGTTCGCCCCATTATGCCATTTTATACCATTTTTTAACTTCAAAACGACATTTCTTCCATCCTCACTTATAGTTAATGAATCTGTCAATAATGGTTCTAATTCAAGTTTAGAATTATATGTGTATAATCCTTCATATATAAGTTTGTTAAAATAATATAAACTTTGATCTTTTGCTAATAATGGATTTTTAGTATATACATATGAAATTGGAACTCTAATATTGTCTTTTTCTAAACTGTCTAAATTAGTTTTTTCTTGATTAACTATTACTTCATTAGAATTAACCTCTATATTTTCTTCACCACAAGAAACTAAAAATATACAAAATAAAAATATGATTATATAATATTTTTTCTTAATCAATTCTAAACCTCCTTACAATCATTTATACTGTCAATAAAATAATCTACGTGCTTTAACAATTGTTCTATACTATCATTATTGTACAAAATCTTATCAGTTAAAAGTTTCTTTTTACTAGCTTTCATTTGTGATTCAATTTTTTTTATAGCACTATTTTCATCTATATTATCTCTTTTCATCAATCTTCTTAATTGTATATTATACTCTGAATATACCAACCAAATCTCATCAAATTTTATTCCTATTTTATTAAATCGTTCCATATTTTCAAATAACAATGGAATATCAACAAAAACTATTTTATGCTCTGAGCAAACTATTTTTTTTAGCATTTCTTCTTCTATAATTGGATGTAAAATACTATTTAAAACCACTCTTTTTTCTTCATTACTAAAAATAATTTCTCCTAAAATTTTTCTATTAATACTTTTATCCTTACTTACAATTTTTTCACCAAAAAATTCTATAACACCATAATATCCTTTAGTCCCAACATTTAAACTTTTGCGTGAAATTTCATCTGCATCTATAACTTGATATCCTTTTTTTATTAAATAACTCGAAACTATCGATTTCCCTGATGCAATATTTCCAGTTATTCCTATTATACATTTATTTTGTTTCATACCAGCTATCTCCTATTTTCAAATCAACCGTTAATGGCACACTTAATTCCACCGCATTTTCCATTTCTTCTCTTAATATTTTTTCAACTATTTCTAGTTCATCTTCAAATGTGTCAATTATTAACTCATCATGTACTTGCAATATTAATTTTGATTTCAAATTATTTCTTTTCAAAGCGTCATAAACTTTAATCATAGCAATCTTTATAATATCAGCAGCACTTCCCTGAATTGGAGTATTCAGAGCCATTCTTTCGCCAAAACCTTGTATGTTTTTATTGCTAGAATTAAGCTCTTCAATATAGCGCCTTCTATCAAAAATAGTCGAAACAAAACCTTTATCTTTTGCACTTTGAACTATTTCAGTCATATAATCTTGAACCTTTTCATATAACTTTAAATATTCATCTATATATGTTCTTGATTCCTTCATAGAAATTCCTAAGTCCCTAGATAAACCAAATTCACTAATTCCATATACTATTCCAAAATTAACTGCTTTAGCTGTTCTTCTTTGCTGATCTGTAACAGCTTCAATATCAACTTTAAACACCTCAGATGCTGTTTTAGCATGAATGTCTAATCCATGTTTATATGCATTTATTAAATTATCATCCTTCGAAATATGTGCTAGTACCCTCAGTTCTATTTGTGAATAATCAGCATCTACTAATTTTCTATTATCACTTGGTATAAATATTTTTCTAATCCAACGCCCTTCCTTTGTTCTAACTGGTATATTTTGCAAATTAGGTTGAGTACTACTAATTCTACCCGTGCTAGTTATCGTCTGATTAAATGATGAATGTATCTTATTATCACTATCTATTAATATTTCTAAACCTTCAACATAAGTAGACTTAAGTTTACTTAGCTTTCTGTAATCTAATATCAATGGAATTATTTCATGATTTGATGATAATTTATCTAGAACTTCAGCATTTGTTGAATAACCTGTTTTAGTTTTCTTTATAACTGGCAATCCTAGATCTTCAAATAATACTTTTCCTAATTGCTTTGGAGAATTTATATTAAATTCTTGCCCAGCCATGAAATAAATAGTACTAGTCAAATAATTTATAGATTCTTGGAATGCATTTTTTAATTCAGCCAATTGGTTTAAATCAATTTTAACTCCCTCATATTCCATCTCTCCTAAAACTTCTATCAATGGAATTTCAACAGATTCATATAAATATTTCATATTTTGTTCATCTATCTTATCTGATAATACTTCATAGCTTTCTTTTATTATACTTACATAACTTTGCAAATATTCATTAAATATATTATCTTCTAATTCAATATATTTTAATTTCTTTTTTCCCTTGCCTAATAATTTTTCTTCACTATCAATTGTCTTTTTTAAGAATTTAGATGCAGTTTCACAAATATCGTAATCATCAGCTGAAGGGTCTAATATATAATGTGCTATCATTGTATCAAATACAATCTTATTAATTTTAATATCATATTTTCTTAATAAAATTAAATCATCTTTAATATGATGACTAAATTTTTCTATATTATTATTTTCCATAATGTCTTTTAAAATTTGAATTTCAGTTATGTTTTTAAATTTGTATATGCATATCAAAAAATCATCATCCAATATAAAGCCTATTCCAATAGGTTCACCATAGAATGATTTTTCTCCATCATACAATATCTTAAAAAATATTTTTTGATCTATTTTATTTAATATTTGACTCAATTCATTTTCATTTTTAATTATTTGAATATCATAATCCACTTTATTTATTTCTAATTCAAATTCATAATCATCTATTAATATTTCTAATTTATTTAAGTTTAAATTTTCAAAATTGAATTTTTCTAATTCTAAATTCAATCTTGAATTTATGTTTTTAGCTTCAATCCCCTCTATCTGTCTTATAATACAAGATTTATTTATTTCATTATCGCACATATATATTTGTTGAAGCTTTCCACCAATATACTCTCTAATAGTTATCTCTTTTTTTAATGAATAATCTATTTGAAAAACATTTTTACTATTTTCTAATATAACTTTTTCATTCTCTAATATATATATTTCATGGTCATTTAAATTTTCAATTATACTTTCTATATTTGATGATTCTAGTTTGTATTTATTCATGAACATTTTTATATTTTCATTTCTAATTTTTTCCAAGTAATCATTATCATCAAAAAATATTATATTGCTAAGTTCTAATTTCCCCTTTAAATTTTTCAACATTTCGAAAAAATAATTTTCTGCATTTTGACCCTCATCATCATAAGGAATTGAATTTTTCACTTTTTGCCAAATTTTATATGTAGATATAATTAATATTTTTTTCATATTTCCCTCCAAATTGTTTTACTCTATCTACCATTATAACTCATTTAAATACTTTTTCTTCATTTAACTTAAATTTTTCATATTTTTTAAATTTAAAACAAAAAAACTCTCACAAACAACATAATCAAAATTCGATTTATATTGTTTATAAGAGTTTTTACACTATATCTATTAATAATTATATTCTAAGTTCACACTTGCTTTAATTTCTATTTGTCCTTGACTAATTGGTGTCGAAGCACTTTCAGATTTCAACATCATATTGTCATAAGCTCTATATGGAGTATACCCACCTAAATTTTCAATAATTTTACTTGGTTGACTAATTGTCGTACCAATAGCTTTTCCAATTTGATTAGCTTTTTTTTGACCATTCTTTATTGCCATTGATAGGGCTTCTAAATAAAGTTCTTCTGATCTACTTGTTGTAAAATTAATTTGATTTACCTTGTTTGCACCAGCGCTACTAACAGCATCTATTATTTCACCAACTTGTTTTATATCCTTTATAGTTATTTCTAAAGTATTATTTACTCTATAAGCATATAATTCTGATTCTCTAGTTTTTTCATTATATTTTGTTAGTGGATATATACTATAATTTATAGTTTTTATATCATTAGTACTAATATTTTCTTTTTCTAAAACTTTCATTATCTTCATCATTTTTTCAGCATTGTTTTCCTGAGCTATAGTACTTTCGGCATTTTCTGTTTCTACACCAATATTAATAGTTGCTTGATCAGGTTCCACAACAACGCTACCCTCTCCTGATACAGAAATCACCTTATTCAAATCTGCTGCAAATGCTGGAACTGTCATACCTATCACTAATACTAAACTTATTAAAATCATACTAATTTTCTTCATTTACTTCTCCTCCATCTCTTTTCTTAAATTTTTTATTTTTATAAATTTTAAATCCAATAATTAATAATACAGCACTTAAAACAATATAAATAATATTACCAGTGATTTTTATTATAAATAATTCTATATTTCTTATCATATCATTCATATTTATAACAAAATTTTCTTGTATTCTTTGACCTAAACTTTTATTCGGTGTTTCAATAATCGGTTTCAATGATTTGACTTCAGTTATCATTAACTGTATTTTTGAATATTCAACCAAATTATCCCAAGATTTTAACTTTCCTTCTAAAATTTCAATTTCAATTGCTATTCTGTTCATTTCTTTTTCAATTTTTAATAATTCTTCTACAGTTTCACCTTTATTCAAAAGTTCCTTGTATCTTTCATTTTGTTTTCTCATATTAGCTAATCTTAATTGGCTATCATAATATTCATCTGTAATATCATCTGAAAAAATTAATTCATTTCGAACATCACCTAAAGTTCTAATATATTCTATACATTTTTCAAATTCATTTTTAGGTATTTTTATCCTCACATGTCCAGACTTCAAATCATTTTGTTTATTAATTTCTTTATTTTCAATATATCCATTTGCATTAACTAAATAATCTTGAATCATTTCCAATTTAGAATCATATTCTTCTAAAATAATATTTATATTTGCATTTTTTATTATTTTAGAAGATCGCTCATTCTTTACTTTATTCGATGATATTTCCATATTTGAACTTACAATTTCATTAGATGCTGATTTAGCTGTGTACTCACTAGGCGCACTATCCATAGCTATACCTCTAACAGACTTATTAGTATTCATACTTTCCGAAAAGGACATGTCACTTTCAGTCTCTGTATATTCTAATCCATAATTAAGAATTTTAGCTTCATCCATTGTATTTCCATAATTATCATTCTGATAAGTCGTAACTAAAAGTACTAATGCTGCCGCAACTGATAAATATGGAATAAATTTTTTCATCTCAATTTTTTTTACTTTTTTGTTTTTCATTACATGAATATTGTTTTTTTCATTTTCTATTTTTTTGCATAAGCTGTCATGGTAATTTTCTGGTAATTCCAACTCTTCTTTACTATTGTCCATTATTTCAATCATAAATTCATATTCAAATCTACATTTCTCACATTCTATTAAATGCTGTGTCATTTTTCGCATTTCTATGTCATTTAGTTCATCATCTATATATTCACTTAATTTATTATTAAATTCTTTACAATTCATAGTTTTTCCTCCTTTCATCAAACTTTAGAAATTATCCCTTGCATTTTAATCCATTCTTTTAATTTTAATCGACCTCTGCTAATCCTTGATTTAACTGTACCTGTACTACAAGATAATATTTCTGCAATTTCATTATATTTAAAACCTTCAACATCCCGAAGTATAATAGCCGTTTTATGATCTTCTTCTAATTGCTGTATCCCTTTAATAACTATTTCTTTTGATATTTTTCGTTCTAAATATTCTTCCGGTGTATCATTTGTATCCACTAACTCTATTTTTTCTTTTCCATCATCATACATTTCATTCAAACTTAAAGTTTTATTTTTATTTTTTCTTTGCATATCTAATGCAGCATTCATCACAATTCTATACAACCAAGTACTAAAACTTGATTGAAATTTAAAATTATGTATACTTTTATATACCTTTATAAATGCTTCTTGTGATGCATCCATAGCATCTTGTTCATTTCTGACAATTTTATAAGCTATATTGTAAGCTTTTTTTTCATAACCTAAAATCAATTCTTCAAATGCTTCTACTTGTCCACTTTGACATTTTTCAATTAATGCCTTTTCTTTATCCACGATTTCACCTCCTATTATTCATCCCTTTAATTACTTAGACGTCAAATATAATTTTTAGTTCCATGTTTTTCATATTTTTAATTTTCAAATCCAATTTCTTCAATTTCTATTTCAATTTCATTACTATCCCATTCACTTGGTATTAGCTCATTTATTAAAATAAATTCTTTACCACTTTCCCAAATATAACCGCTTTTCAATATACCACCTAGATTTTCAGTCGTTTGATTAGTATCTTTTAATGGTTTATAATCACTTTCATATATTGGTATAGCTTGTTTATCTAAAAAATAAATTTTTATATTTATTTTATTTAAATCTTGTTTGCCATTATTTCTTATTTTAAAATTAATACCAGCAAATAGATCTGTTCCTATTTCAACACGTTCTGCTTCCACATCATATACTAGTAAATTTTTATTTTTATACTGGTCATAAATTAACCACAATTTATAACTTTCTTCTAGTTCATTAAAATCTCTTAAATTTTTATAAAAATTTAAAGCTTCATTTTCTTTTAATAATTCTTTGTTTTCATTTATAAGAACGGACACTCTCTCTTGTAACTCATTATTTATTTCTTTAACTTGCTGCTGTTCTATCAAAATTTTTGATATTTGCAATATCTTTTCATCTAATTCTGATTTTAACTTGAAATTATTATTTTCTAAATTATCTCTCATATCCTTCATACTATTCAATTCATTGGTCAGTTTTATTTTTTCTTTCATCACGTTATTATATTCATCGCTACGAGTACAACCTACTGCAAATATACAAATTACATAAATTATAAATAACATGACTAAATTATGTTTTTTCATAAAATCCACTCCTAAGTCAATATAATTGTAACATAACTATATTGATATATTTTTGTATTCCCATTATAGTTTACCCATTTTAAATAACAACTATATATTATTAATATTCAAATTTAACTTAAATGCATAAAATCAATTAATAATATTATTTCCTATATTTTTATGTCAATTTAATTTAATATTTCAAGTAATTATTTTCTACATATTAAATTATTCTATACTAATATTATCTTAATTAAAAATATTAATTTCTCACCTGTTAGTATATTGTGATATTATAAATAATTGTACTATAAATATGATATAATTAATCGATAAACCAATAATATACAATTTATGGTTTTACAAATAATTTGAGGGTGATTTCATGGATTTTAGACAATTAGAAACTTTTATCGAAGTAGTTAATTTAAAAAGTTTTTCAAAAGCTGCAAATAAAATGTTCTTAACACAACCGACTGTTACTAATCATATTCAATCTCTAGAAAAAGGGCTAGGTATACCATTGTTTAATAGATCTGGTAAGAAAATTTCAACAACCGAAGCAGGTGAATTACTATACAATTATGCAATAGAAATATTGAATATGCGCGATTCCGCTCAATTCAACATAGGAAAATACCAAGGTCATATTGAAGGGATTTTAGAAATAAGCTCTAGTACTATACCTAAACAATATGTACTTCCTAATATATTAAAATCATTTTCAAAAGATTTCCCATTTGTTGGATATGATATAAGTCATGGTGATTCTAAAGAAGTGGTTCAAAATATTTTAGATGGATATACAAATTTTGGCATTGTTGGAGCCAAGTATCCTTATAAATCATTGAGCTATATAGAGCTTATGGAAGATGAACTGGTCTTAGTTACAGCTAATACAGATAAGTATCCTTGGTCTGCATATAGTGAAATTGATTCTTCTGAAATAAAATCTGCTAATTTAATTTTGCGAGAAGAAGGATCTGGTACTAGATTGTTAATTGAAGATACACTTAAACAAAATAATATTTCACTTTCTGAATTTCAAACAAATACTACCGTTAGTAATAATGAAACTTTAAAGAAATTTATCGAGCTAGATATGGGAATTAGTTTTATATCTAAAGTTGCCATAGAACGTGAATCACAACTAGGTGTTTTAAAACCTGCTTATATTAAGGATTTAAAGTTTAAAAGAAAGTTTTATTTTGTATTTCATAATAATAGATATCTTTCTCCATTATCAGAAGCTTTTAAAAGTTTTATAATCAAGCATATATAAAGATATCCTTAAATCAAACTAGTTATTTTAATTAGTTAAATTTAAGGATATTTTTTATATGTTTTAATTACTCTGCCATATTTTTAATTTCGTTGTATAATGGTCTTAACCGAGTATACATGTTCTTATAAAGATCATTGTACAATGTCTTATAAATTTCAACATTTTTTGAATTTGGATAAAAATAATCAGTTTTATGAACCATTGCATCTACCGCTTCATACGGACTATTAAAATAATCTAAACCTTCAAAAACTACCATGGCAGCTCCTAGTCCTGATGTTTCATGAGTTTGCACCCTATATACGATTTTATTAGTCATATCCGCTGATATTTGGCAAATTTCATCGCTCTGAGCTCCTCCTCCTGATATAGCCAGCTCTTCTATCTCAACGCCTAACTTTTTTTCAATCATATACATTCCATCTAATAAAGCATAACCAATTCCCTCTATAATTGCCCTATATATATGATGTCTTGTATGAACTGAACTAAACCCAATCATAGCACCTCTAGCTTCTGGACGTTTAAGCTCTGCACCCCAATATGGCTGCAATAATAATCCATTCGAACCTGGAGGAATGCTTTTTAACTCTTGATTTAAAAGCATTTCTGGTGAAATACCTTTTTTCTTAGCTTCTAATACTTCTTTTTGCGCAAATTCACTTTTAAACCATGATATCATCCAATAGCCTCTTCTTACTTGAAATTCAGGATTATACATACCATTAATAACAGATGGATATGGTGGTATAAATCTTACTACCTCTTTGTATTTATCAATAGTAGTTTGAATAGTTGTTGATGAACCTAATGATATACTTGCAACATTTGGTTTTAAACATCCATTACCATAGGTTTCACATCCTTTATCAGACCCTGAGGCTATTACGGGAATACCAGTAGGTATTCCTGTTTCACAAGATGCTTTTTCTGTTATATAACCTAGAATTTCTCCAGCAGGAACAATTTCAACTAATTTATCTTCTTCAATTGGAAATATATATTTTTTTAAGTTTCTTTTTTTAGCCCAACATACTTTTTTAAAATCTAAAGGAATTTGCCCAACTTGTGAAGCTGCTCCATCTCTTAATTCATTCGTTAATTTGAAATTTAAATAAGTTGATATCATAACATACTTAAACGTTTTATCCCATATTTCTTTTTGATTTTCCTTAATCCAATTAACTTTATAACTCTTCATAAATGATTCTACCGCACGACTCATACCAACTATTTTAACTTGAATAGCTTTATCAAAGGGGAGTGGTTTATATTTTTTTGATTCTCTTTGGTCTAACCAAATAATAGCAGGTCTTAATGGCTTCAGATCTTTTCCTAAATTTATAAAAGAATCCCTAAATGTTGTTATAGAAACGCCTACAATTTCATTTTCACAATCTAAATCATGCATTATCTCTTTACATGCTTGACATAATTTTTCATAATACAATTCTGGATTTTGCTCTGCCCAACCTGGTTTTGGTGAAAAATATGGTTTAAACGTTTTCTTTGATTTTTTTAGTAGATTTCCATTTACATCAAATAAAAGAGCTCGTATACTCTGTGTCCCACAATCTATTGTCAATGCTTTTGGTATCAAACTCATCCCTCCGATTTTGATTTTAAAATTAATTAAAATTAAATAACTTCTTTTCATTATATCCATTATATACTAAAAAAATCAACAAAAAAAGCAGCTATTAGCTGCTCTTAATCTATAATATATATTATTTGCTTTCCATAAATGCTTTATAAGCTTTTTTAGTCATATATACATCAGCTTTACTGACAACTTCATATGGAGAGTGCATTCCCATAACAGCAACACCACAATCCACTACTTCCATTCCATAATTAGCCAAAATGTAAGCTATTGTTCCACCGCCACCTTGATCTATTTTTCCTAATTCACCAGTTTGCCATACAACATTATTAGCATTAAATAAATGTCTTACCTCTGATACAAATTCTGCATTAGCATCATTACAGCCACCTTTACCTCTAGCACCAGTGTATTTTACCAATACTACACCTTTGCCTAGCATAGCTGCATTTCTTTTTTCCATAACTTCTGGAA
>Ga0193963_1001366_pt1 | contig 12141 bp, 12 predicted proteins | sample FB_6_MG_FD_140359 | JGI IMG/M metagenome (GOLD analysis project Ga0193963, IMG submission 140359) | Microbial mat bacterial communities from the Broadkill River, Lewes, Delaware, United States - FB_6_MG | ecosystem: Environmental > Aquatic > Freshwater > River > Microbial mats | place: USA...
CTCTTCTATTTGTCTATATTCTAGGCTTGGCAATATGTCAACTAAACTTAACATACAAAAAAAACAGTCAACTATAAATAAATTGACTGCTTTTCTCTTTTAAATTCTATAAATATTTATCTCTTGTTCCATTTGAAATTTCATCATAATATTTATCAAACGTAGCCATTAATTTATGCTCTTTATAAAATGGCATCTTTCTTATTTCATCTATTTCTTTAAGAATTAATTTTTCTCCAGCTTCTTTAGTTTCTTTAGACGCATAATCATCTAAATATTCTCTAAACGTTAAAACAGCGTTTAATTTGCAAAATTTTCCTTCAACTCCACTATGCAATAAACCCATAATTTTATCTCCAGTTCTTCCACATCTGTATCCTGCTGTACAAAAAGAAGTTATCATATCCATATCCGCTAATTCTTTTATTACTTCGTCTAATTTTCTAGTATCACCTAACATAAATTGTTGCTTATCCTCTTGAATATTAGCTATGCTATATCCACCAATATCTATTCTAGTTGACGCATCTGTTTGAGTACATCCTACTTTAATTACTTCTTTTTTAATATCAGGTTTTTCTCTTGCTGTAATTATTAATCCTGTGTATGGTACTGACAATCTTAATACAGTAACTAATTTTTTAAAATCAGAATCATTGACTAAATATTTGGACTGTGTACTTAAATCAGAACCCGCAGCAGGTGTCATTCTTGGGAATGATATTGTATGTGGCCCAATTCCATTAAATCTTTCTTCAAGATCAATCGTATGATATAAAAGACCCATTACCTCAAATCTCCAATCATATAATCCAAACAAAGCTCCTATTGCAATATCATCTACTCCTGCATCCATCGCTCTATGAAGTGAATACAATCTCCATAAATAATCTGATTTAGGTCCTTTTGGATGAAGTTTTTTATATAATTCTTTATTATATGTTTCTTGGAATACTTGATATGTACCAATTCCGGCTTCTTTTAATTTACTTAAATCATCAATACACATTGGAGCTGCATTTATATTTACTCTTCTAATATTCCCAATGCCTTTTTTAGTTTTTCTTTGAACTTCATACACTGCTTTTATAGAATCTACCATATAATCTGCATCAGACAATGGATGTTCTCCATAAACCATTATCATACGTTTATGGCCTTCATCAATAACAGCTTCTGTCTCTCTTTTAATTTCATCCATATCTAATATGCGTCTTTTTTCCTCAGAATTTTCTTTTCTAAATCCGCAATATAAACAACTATTTACACATAAATTGCTACAATATAATGGAGCAAAGAAAACAATTCTATTGTCATAAACCTTTCTTTTAACTTCTGCAGCTGCTTCATACATTTCATCCCACAAGGATTCATCTTTAACATTTAATAAAGCTGCTGTTTCATCTGGCTCAAGTCTTTGTATTGATAAAGATTTTTTAATAATATCTCTAATAAATTGTTTATCGGGATTATTATTTTGTTTCAATTTACCCCAAATTTTATCTTCGTCAATAAAAGATTTTCCATTAATTAGATACTTGTCAATTTCTTCTTGTTTAACTACTTGTTCTGCCCATTGTGCAGGTTTTAACTGTGACATGCCCATTCCTCCTAATGATTGCTTTCACATAATATGTAGCTTCAAACCCACTAAATTGCAAAATATTCTTTGATTAGCGCTAGCATAAAATCAAAAAAACTTTCCCATAGCAAAAGGAAAGTTATATCTCACAACTCATCTCCCTTCGCAAATTAGATTTCTCTTTTTTGCAAGGTAATTATTTAACACAAATTAACAAAGATACCTCTCTGTAAATTTGAAGCCATATTACTTTGTTTTATTTTTATCAATCTTTCATCTTAATCATAACACTCTCTCTTATAAAAAACAATATAATATTAATTTAATTATTTTGAACAAATCTATATGTTATATACCCCTTATACTCAATATTTTCAATAGATGCATCTAATTGCAATTTTTCCATAATCAAATAAATATTAGGACAATTCCTAGTAATTAAAAATTGTTCAATTTCATATTGATTCATAGGATGTCTTTTTATTATACTTTTAACTGCTTCAACATCATCCTTTATTTCACTATGAAAACCTTCTGAAACTAATAATTCTATTGATATTCCATTTAGATGATCAACAAATTTTTTGATTATATCATTTTCTACTGCTTCTACATCTGCCTCTGCTGGAGGTCTAACGGGTGTATTAATATATAATCTGTCATACTTAATTTGTTTTAATAACTCTTTAAATTTAGCAAGTGTTTTTTCATCGTCATTTAATCCTTTTACAAGCATAATTTCAAGCCATAAGTTTCCCTTGAATTTTTTAGAAAATTCAACTAAGCCATCAAACATATCATTATATTTTAATGGTCTAATTGGCCTATTAATTAATCTATATTGTTCATCATTAACTGCATCAAATGTTGGCAATACTATATCTGCATTATATAATTCTTTCCTTACTTCTTTACTTGAAAGCAATGCTCCATTTGTAATTATTGCAATAGGTTTATCTGTTCTTTTCTTTATTTCTAAAATCAATTTTCCTAAATCACTATAAAGAGTTGGTTCTCCCTCTCCTACAATTGTAATTACATCAAATTTTGCTTTTTTATCAATAATATAATCAAATTCATCAATTATTTGATCTAATTTGAAAAAAGAATCTCGCCTATTAGTCATATTTGTAGTTCTTCCTAATTGACAATATACACAAGAATAATTACATGTTTTTTTAGGTATTGGACTTACTCCTAAAGAAATCCCCAGTCTTCTAGATGGAACTGGTCCATATAAATAATGCATTTTATCCATTATTACGCCTCCATTTTACATTCCTTACAAATCCCTGTCATTACAACTGTAATATCTTCAATATCATCTCCAAATGAATTTTCTAAATAATCTCTTTGTCTTATCATTTCTTTAAATATTTCTTTATTACTATATTCTTTAATTTTCTCACATACATTACATTTAAAATGCATATGCAATTTTTTCTTATTAAAAACATTTAGTTCATATACTCTCTCTGTTCCTATTGAAATTTCTTTAATAATGCCCATTTTTTTTAAAATATCAATATTTCTATATACTGTAGGTAAACTTATCTCTTTATCTCGTAATAATCTATGCACTTCTTCAGGTTTTAAATGATCTTCAGTGTCTACAAATAATTTTACTACCATTTCTCTAGCCCTTGTAAATCTATATCCACTATTTTTCATTATAACTTCTATTTCCGCTACCTTAGTTTCCTTTTCCATGATTACCCCCTATTAAAATATTTTCTTTATTACATCATCAATTGAATCTTCTACTACAAGTACCACATCTATACCATAATCTTTAAATAAATCCTTTGCTGCAGGCCCCATATCCTTTGCAATAACCATTGAAATATTTTTTTCTGCTAAAAATTTAGGCAAAAACCCTGGTTTATGTCCTGGATTTTCAATAATTTCACATTTACATATTTGTTTATCTTGCAAGCTATAGACATTAAATTGTTTACATTGCCCAAAGTGTAGCGAAACTTTATCACTATCTACTGCAATTGCTATTTTTTCAATATTTCTATTTTCCTTATCTTCTTCATCTAAAAAAGCCCTTATATCTTCAAACCATTCTCCATCTAATAATTCTATATCTCCAGTATCACACTTTTCTGCTATATTTTTATCAATTGGTAATCTTGTTATTACACTTAATTTATGTTCCTTCGCTATTTTTTCTATATGACTTTCACCAAATATATTATGTTTTTCTCCACATTTAGAACATTCAAAAAACGACATGTTTTCTATTAACCCCAGCACTTTAATATCCATCATTTCAGCCATATTTACAGACTTATTAACAATCATCGACACTAAATCTTGTGGTGAAGTAACAACAACTATTCCATCTATTTTTATTGATTGAAATGCGGTTAATACAACATCTCCCGTACCTGGTGGCATATCAATAAAAAGATAGTCTAACTCACCCCAAATAACATCTTTCCAAAATTGTTTTACAACATTTGATAAAATTGGTCCTCTCCAAATTACAGGATCATTTTCATTATCTAATAATAAATTAATTGACATTACCTTTATACCGGTTTTAGTTTCAATTGGATACATTACATTTTCTTTTGTTTGGGCTTTCTTTTTTATTCCAAAAGCTTTTGGTATTGATGTCCCTGTAATATCAGCATCTAAGATTCCTACTTTATATCCAGCTCTTCTCATTGCAATAGCTAACATAGAAGTAACTGAAGATTTTCCAACGCCACCTTTTCCACTTACAATTCCAATTACTTTTTTAATTTTACTTAGATCATGAGTTTTTTCTAGCAATTCTTTTTTAGATTTTGATTTATTCATCTCGGACTCCTTTTATTGTTTTTGGCATATGCCTTTTACAATTAAATTATATCTTTTTTATAACATATGTCAATAATAATTATTATTCTAGACTTTTATAAGCAAAAAAAAACAGGAAATTATATTATTTTTATTATATTATTTTATTAGGACATGTCTTATGGAGGAAATATGAATACTATTCAATTACTAAATGAAAGTTTAAATTTTATTGAAACAAAATTATCTAATGGTGAATATGAGGAATTAACACCAAAAAAAATATCTAAAATTGCATATATGTCTGCTTTTCATTATCAAAGATGTTTCTCAATGCTATCTGGATATAGTTTAGGAGAATATATTAGAAAACGAAAACTCTCCTTGGCTACTCAAGATTTAATAATCAAAAAACACAAAGTAATTACTATTGCTGCAAAATTTGGGTATGAATCTCCTGAAGCATTTTCAAAAGCATTTAAACGATTTCATGGAATCCCGCCGAGTAAAATTTACTATAACAAAACTATATTGAAGGCATTTCCACCACTGTCATTTCAATTAACTATGAAAGGAGCAACAATAATGAACTATAAAATAATAAAAAAAGAATCTTTTAAGGTAACCGGATATAATAAAAAAATTACAACAGTTAACAATGAGAATTTTAATATTCTTCCACAATTTTGGAATGAAGTAATGGATAATGGAAGCTATACAGAACTTGAAGACGTAGGTTTAGAAATAAATCCTAATAATAGTTGTATGGGAATTTGTTATAATCAAGAACCCGAAAAAAATCAATTTGACTATTTAATTGCTATGAAAGGATCATTTTCAAGCAAACTTGAAAATTCAATTGAAATTACAATACCAGCATCTAATTGGGCTGTTTTTGAATGTAAAGGTCCTTTACCAGAAGCTATTCAAAAAGTATGGAAAAAGATATATTCTGAATGGTTTCCAGCAACAAATTATGAACATGCTGGAACTGCAGAATTAGAAATATATTTAGGTGGCGATACATCCTCTGAAGATTATATTTGTGAAATTTGGATTCCTCTAAAAGAGAAATAGACACCTAAAAAAAACTCAAAAGAATGTTTTCATTCTTTTGAGTTTTTTATTAATAAATATTCTTTTTAATCAAATTATAGTAAATTAATGTTACTAATGATGTTAATAAAGCTATTCCAAATATCATTCCTAAAATCATATAATATATACCGAGTGTAATTCCGTGCACATAATGAAAAATTTGTGGTCCTATCCCAAAATACATCAAGCCTATAAAACAAATAATGCTTGGAAGGTATTTAATAATCTTTATATTAATAAGTTTTTTTGTTATAAATAAACTTATTAATATTACGCAAAATCCTATAATAAAAAAAGTAATACTTTCCATATTTAAGCCCCCTAACAGCAAGTCAACCATCCCAATATTTTTGGAATTTCATTATAAAAATTTTTTATTTCAATAATGGTGCTAATAACCTCTTGAATCCCTAAATTTTCATCTCCAATTACATCTATTGATAATGCTCTTTTTAAATTGTATTCTAACCATTCAAGTTTACCTCTTAGAATACCAAAAAGCGCCTCTTTAAAATACGGTTCAATTCTGCCTCCTGAATCGCTATATGAACAGATAAAATTATTAAAACATTCTTTTGAATGTTTATATTCGCTTCCTTCTGACCAATAAAGTGCCACTTCTAATAACTCTACTGTTGGATTAATTAAACCTCCAGCTTCCCAATCTATAAGCATTGGTTCATTCCTATTCCATATGACATTTTTTTTATCCAAATCTCTATGACTTAAACATCTATTATTATATAATACTCCATTTGCCTGATTAACCAATTCTGATATATCCTTTAAAAAATCCAAATTATCATTTAGGATATTTTTCCAAATTTTATTTATTTTTTGGGCCTTTTCTGTATAGTAAATCCAATCTATATTTAAGGTTTTTATTTTATTTACATCTTTAACTCTAATTCTTTCTGTATTCATTAAGTGAATCTTTGCCAAAATTTCGCCTATTTTAGCACTTCTCGCTTTATTAAGTTCCTCTTTCATTTGAATTTTACCATCTACCCAAGGAAATACCATATAATATTGTCCTTCAATGTTATGGATAATTTCATTGTTATAAACATTGGCACATATCGCTTTTACACCATTTTCTCTTGATAAAACTGATATTTTTTCTGATAATTTATAATGCTCAAATACTCCATTTCTTTGCATAACTTCTGGATTCAATGCTTTTATGGCAAATTTCCCCCTAGTTGTTTCTACACAAAACATTCTATGTAACAATCCGCCGCTTATTTCTTCTAATAAAAGAATATTTTCTCCTAAGTCTAATTTATTTACTAGTTTTTCAATTTTAATATTATACATTGCTCCACCTATACTTCATCAGTAACTCTAATTGATTCAATAATAGGCAAACTTAACGGATAATTCCATTCCTCTTTTGACAAAGTCTTAATTTCTGCAATTTTATCTAATACTTCAAAACCTTCAATCATATAGCCAAAAGCCGCATATTTTTTATCTAATCTTTCTGCTTTTTTATGCACTATAAAAAACTGTGTTCCTGCTGTGTTGTAGTCATCATCTCTAGCCATTGAAATAGCGCCTCTTTTATGAATTAATTTATTATCTACACCATTTTCAATAAATTCACCCTTAATATGATGTTCACTATCTGTCATTATATTATTATCTGGTGAACCACCCTGTATAACAAAATCTTTTACTATTCTACAAAATCCCAATCCATCATAAAAATTTTTATTTGCATATTCTTCAAAATTTCCAACCGTTATTGGTGCCTCATTTTCAAAAAGTTCAAATACCATCTCGCCATATTCTTTTACTTTTATTATTGCTATTTTTTTCATAAAATCCTCCCCATGATTTTATATCTTGCAAAATTTTTAATATTTTTATCCATTTACCCTTCTTTTATTATAACAGTAATTAATTTAATTAGTATAAATAAAAATTGACTCAGCAAACTTTTATCTATGCTAAATCAACTTAATTATTAAATATTATTTTCTCTATAAAGGTTAGTATTATCAATAATTTTTAAATACTTTTTTTCTGGTAAAATTTCATTTGTAATAAATTTGCCATTTATATAAATACTATAAGTTGTAAATGGTGTTGGGGCATTTTTAGCACTTTCAACTGTATCAATTTTAATTGCTTTAAACGGTATTTTTTCTCTTTTTGAAACCATCTCTAGAATTTTAACATATTTTTCAGTATGAGTACATTGATGACTATAAAATAAAACTACTCCTTCTGATTTAAAATATCCATTTTTTGCACTTTGCCTAAATTTAGGCTTATCTTTATATTCTTCAAATGGTAAATATAATAATTCAAAATAAGGTTTGGCATTATCACATACCTTAAAGCCTTTATACTTTAAATATTCTGGATCAGATAAAAATGGCATTTTTTTTGCAGATGATAAAACCACCAATCCTTTTTTCCCTTTGTTTTTTGAATCATTAATACAATAATTTAGAAGTTCATTTGCATATCCCATTCCTTTATATTTACCCGATACCCAAAAACAGTCAATATACATATATCCATCTCCATCTATTGGAACATAAGCATTTTCACAAGGTATATATTCGATAAACACCTTACCTCTAACATTGGCTTTTCTAAAAACTAGTCCATCTTCTAATCTATTTAACATCCAATTCTTTTTAGTCTCAACACATATATCACCTTTTTTACTAGATATTGAACAACAAATATGTTCCGATATTATATTTTCTTTAGTTACATTAATAAAATCCATTATTATCATTCCTTTATAATTATTATAGTTAAATAATATCATTTTAAATATGACAACTATCTGTCTTATTATATGATTTAAGTATATTTTGTAACCTATCTACTATCTTATCTCTAATAAATCTAGGATATATATCAATAATTTCAGTGCCAAATGAAATTAAATAATTGTATAACCATTCATTTTCTTCTGCTTCAAATTCTACTTCATATCCAAATTTAGTTTCAGTTATATTTGATATATAGAATTCATCAAATAATCTATATTTTGTATTTTTTGAAAACTTGATTTTTAGTTTTAAAAGATTATTTTTATCATTATTTTCAAGTTTTTTGGTTTTTCTAACCAAATCTTTCCGAATAAAATTAGAATTTATTACTTCTAACTGATAAATTCTATGAATTTTAAATAGCCTATAATCTTTTTTATTTAGACAAAATCCTTCTAGATACCATGCTTTATGTTTAAATACTAACTTTAACGGATATACATTTCGCTTAGATTTACTACCATCTCGTGAATAGTATAAAAATTGAATTTTATTTGAATTAGATATTGAATTTTTTATTTTTTCAAATTTTATTTTATCTTCCTCTATAGCTCCCCAATTTGAAAAATCTACTTCAATCCAATTATCTGAATCATTATTAAATAAATGTTTTAGTTTAATTAAAGCATCATCAACGGTTTCATAATTTACAGCCTTTAAAGTTTGTAATCCCATAATTAAATTATTTTTTTCTTTTTCTGACAATAAAGATTTATCTATAATAAAATTATCTAATAAACTAATGCCTCCATTTTTCCCTTTCTTTGAATAAATCGGTATACCAGCTAAAGATAAAGTTTCAACATCTCTATAAATAGTTCGAGTTGACACTTCAAATAACTCAGCAAAATACTTAGCTTTCACAGTTTTTTTATCTAATAAAATATATACTATTTTAAAAAGTCTATCTATTTGCATGATATATCTCCACTTTTATTTATTTTATACAATTTGAAATAATTTATTAACTAATTTAAGTTTTTCTAATGGATTTTGTATTAACAAAGATTTTTCTGCTAATACTCCTACTTCATTATTTCTATATTTTAAATCTTTAATCAAATGTTTTTCACTTTTTAACCACCAACCATTTTTGTCATAATAAAGATTCAAAATATTTATTATGATTTCATTTAATAGTATAAAACACCCAATTTCATCGCTTTTTATCATTCCTTGAGCTGAATATAATTCACACTCTATACTATTAATAAATAATTTTCTTTCGTCTTCCATCATCTTTTTAGGTCCTAATTTAGTATTTTCTTTTGATTTAATTAAATATTCTTCTATAACTCCACTTGGATCATACATAATTTTAGCATACTCTCCTAAGGGTTTATTTCTAGTTATTTTAACAATTTTATTTTTAAATTCTTCTTTTGTACGCCACTGATGCTGAAAATATAATCCATATTTTTTTATATAATCTATTTTTTCAATATTAGAATCTTTATCATAAACAACATATAAATCTACATCACTAAAAGAATGATTAGTTTCTAATGCATATGATCCAAAAATAAATATACCTACTATATTTTTATGTTCTTTTAATTGGTCAATATATTTGATTATCTCTTTTTTCATACTATTTCTCCCTTAAAATTTCTTTTACCTGATTATAATTTTCTATAAAAAACTCCTTATCAATTTCATTTCTTCTAACGCACCATGCAAGTCCACCTACTCCATTAAAGAAAAGATAAAATGGAAGAGCTATGTCAATATTAGGCATCTTTCTAATTGATTCATATCCCTTTACAAAACTTTTTTTAGAATTTTTAAATCTATCAAAAACATATAATTTCATCTTTGTAAAATCAATGTCTGCCGATCCACCTCTAGAACTTTCAAAATCTATTAATCCAACAATTTTATTGTCTTTTATTAATATATTTCCAGGTCTATAATCAAAATGAACTAGACAGGGGCCATCTGCTTTAGGAAGTTTTTTTGACATTTGATTAAACTTACTTTTACATTTATCTAAAAAATCATCCTCTATATTTCCTCTACACTCTAAAATCCAATTGTCAAATTTTGTTTTTATACTTGTATCCCAATCTTCCTCTTTGTCATTTAAATTAAAATAGGGCATCTTGATACTATGAACTTTAGCTAATAAAGTTCCCATTTCAAAAGCTAATTTATCATCAATTTCTTTATTAATTGGTACTCCATCAATATATGATAATAATATAACTCCTCTTTTATCTTCCATATCAAAATAATGATTTACTATTTTAGGAACTGGCAATTTTCCTTCTAATAATTTTAATATTTTAATCTCTCTTTTATATTTTGACTGATTATATGGAATTTTTAATATAAATTTTTGATTTTGATTTAATATTAATAAATACACTTCTGAACTATATGACTCAGGTACTTGTTGGATTTCTATAGGTTTAATATTTAATTCTTTTAAATACTTTTCTATTTTAATCATTTTTCTTCCTTTCCTATCTGAATTTCTAAATAGTTAAAACTTTAATATTTTTCCACTTGTTTTATATGATTCAATAGTAAATGATGTATTTATAATAAATTCTAGTTTACAATATTTTTCATTTTTTTCAATTAAATAATTGCAAACATATGGAGTTTCTAAATATCTTACTTCAACTCTAATTATATTTTCTTCAATAAATATTTTTGACCAATATGTCTGAGATATTTCATTTAAATCTTTAATAAAAATACTTTCTCCATAATTTTCTTTTGTAAAATAAGCTTCCAGTTTTTGATTGGAACTATTATTTTTGGTAGTTAAAATAGTAACTTTCTTTTTATTAATTAAAATTTTTATATTATCTATATTATTTTTACATTCAGTAAATATAAATTCTCCCTCAAATGGTATCTTATAATTATCTTCTTTTAAGTTCGCTCTATTATCTTTTTCATTACTATCTAAAATATTATTTAAACTATAGTTAAACACATTATTATAAATAACTTTTAATAATTTTTCAACTTTTGAATTTAAAGAATTAACAACAACTAACATATTTTTTTCTTTATTAATCAAACATATTTGACCAAAAGCACCATCCATTCTAAAACAGTTATCTTTGCCAGTATGAAATTGATATCCATAATTCATGCCTGAATATATTCTATCTAATCTATCTTCTTCAGAATGTTTATAAATTTTATTAGTTGTTGCCTGATTTATATACTCGCTAGAAATAATTCTTTTTCCTAAATAAACTCCATTATTTAATAACATATAGCCTACTTTTGCAACCGATTCAATATCCAAACTTAATCCCATCCCGCCTGCAATATAGCCATCTCTAGCATATTCCCATTCGGCATTATATATCTCTAATGGATTAAATAAATTTTCAATCATAAATTCCATTAAATTAATTCCAGCTACTCTTTCAACTATTGCAGATAATATATGTGATCCATGTGTATTATATTTATAATATGTCCCCGGCTTATGTTTAAATTCTTTCTCTAAAAATGCTTTTATCCAATCTTCTTGCCTTAAAATTGATTCATAAGTATTTTCATGAACTCCTGACGACATGGTTAGTAAATCTTTAATTTCCATTTTCGCTAAATTTTCCGAAATACAAGTTGGCATTTTATCTTTAAAATAATCAATTACTTTATCAGTAATATTTAATAAACCTTTATCTTGTAATAATCCTATTGCTAATGATGAAAAAGATTTGGTCATAGAAAATAATATATGATTATTTTTAAATAAATATGGCACTTTAACATATTTTGAAATAATTTCATTATCTTTTATAATTATAAATGACTTTATATCCAAATCTTTTTCATTCTCTATTGCCTTTATTAATTTTTTCTTTAGTTTTATATTTTCTTCTTCTTTTAGAAACATATCTA
>Ga0193963_1001369_pt1 | contig 12132 bp, 11 predicted proteins | sample FB_6_MG_FD_140359 | JGI IMG/M metagenome (GOLD analysis project Ga0193963, IMG submission 140359) | Microbial mat bacterial communities from the Broadkill River, Lewes, Delaware, United States - FB_6_MG | ecosystem: Environmental > Aquatic > Freshwater > River > Microbial mats | place: USA...
CAATTTCACCCATTAAGAATGAAGAGAATAATACAGCTAAAGAGTATTTAGGAACTGCATTTTTGAATCCATCCCAGTATCTACCACCATTGTAGTATAACCATTTAGCATTTTTTTGTAATCTTCTACCAATATCAGTTTTAGGCTCATATGTAATAGGATCTGGATGTTCTAACAATTTAGTAATTGCAAGTCCACACATTTGCTCATGATTTTGTTCATCTCTTGTTACTGAGAAGAAACATCTTCTTACAACATCTTCTTCATGAACTTCATAAGTTTTAATAAGAGCAGCAGCAAATACTGGCGGTGCAGATGCATCAAATACTGAAAGAATTGTCCACCAGTATGCAATTGATTCTCTTTGTTCCCAAGTATACTTAGTCACATCAAATGTATCCCATGGTAATTTTTCAGGATCCCAATATTCTCTTTGAGCTGCTTCCCATACTTCTTGTAGTTTCGCAGTATTATTTTCCCAACTTAGAGGGTACACATTTGGCTGTGGTGTTGGCGGTGGAAATTCCATAGTGCCAGCTAATTTTTCTTTAGATGCCATTCTTACTCCTTGATTTATTTTTTTATTATAAGAAGTGAAATATATCTATTTTTAAATATACTTCACTTTTATGAATTAATTCAAAATAATTGTATCAGATAAATTTTAATTCTAACTTAATTATACTACATATATGTCAAAAATATTAAAAAAATAGGATAAAGTGTAATATATTTTATTTAACTAAAAGTACTATTTTAAGGGCTTGTATTTAAATATAATATTATAAAGTAGAAATTATGATAATATTTTGTAGTTTTTTAACAAAATAGTTATACAAAATTATTGCATAACTATTTTTTTTGTAATATATTTATTTTTGTTTTATTTATTTAAAAAATTTGCTTTTCTTTTTTCAACAAAGGCATTCATTCCTTCTATTCTATCTTCCAATGCTAAAGTAGTATAAAAAGATTTTCTTTCACTTTCAAGACCTGCTTGAAGCGCAGACTCATAAGCATTATTAACTGACTCTTTAATTAATCTTACAACAGGTTGAGACATTGATGCAATTTTTGCAGCCATTTCTTGTGCAGACTCAATCACTTTACCTTCTTCAACAACTTGAGCAACTAATCCATATTCTTTTGCTTCTTGAGCGCCAATCATATCACCAGTTAAACATAACTGCATCGATTTTGCTTTTCCTACAGCTCTTGTTAATCTTTGTGTTCCACCAGCTCCTGGCATTGTTCCAATTTTAACCTCAGGTTGTCCAAATTTTGCAGTCGTATCACAAATCGTAATATCACATAATAAAGACATTTCACATCCTCCACCAAGTGCAAATCCTGCAACTGCTGCAATTATTGGTTTAGTGTGTTTTTCTAGAGTCATCCACTCTTTTTTTACAAATTCATTATTATAAGCAACTGCAAAATCTAAAGTTGCAAGTTCTTTAATGTCCGCTCCAGCTGCAAATACTTTATTTCCTCCAGTTAATACAACTGCACCTATTGAATCATCCGTATCAAAATCTTTAATTGCATTTGATACTTCATCTAAAAGTGGAGTACATAATGCATTGTATGCATCTGGTCTATTTAAAGTAATCTGACCTACACCATTTTCATTTTTTTCAACTATTATATATTTATAATCCATTCTTTACATTCCTAAGTATGCTTCTTTAACTCTTGGATCTTTTACTAAATCATTAGAGTTACCACTTAAAACAATCTCACCATTTTCTAAAACATAAGCACGATCTGAAATAGTTAATGCAAAATATGAGTTCTGTTCAACTAAAAATACTGTCATATGAAGTTTTTTAAGCTCTTCAATAAATGCAAATATTTCTTCAACAATTACAGGGGCAAGTCCCATAGATGGTTCGTCCATCAATAATAAATCTGGTTTTGACATTAAAGCTCGCCCAATTGCTAGCATTTGCTGCTGACCACCAGAAAGGTTACCTGCTATTAAATCTTTTTTTTCAAAAAGAATTGGAAATTTCTCATATACAAATTCTAAATCTTTTTGTATCTCTGCTTTATCATTTCTTGTAAATGCACCTAGCATCAAATTATCTTCAACAGTAAGTGATTTAAAAAGTTCTCTTCCTTCAGGAACTTGAGCAATACCAAGTTTTACTCTTTTTTCAGGAGCAGTATCTGTAATATTTACGTTATCTTTAAAAGTGATTTCACCTTTATTTTGTTCTTTAAGCCCAGATATTGTTCTCATCAAAGTAGTTTTTCCTGCACCATTTGCTCCAATTAAAGCAACAATTTCACCTTTGTGTACTTCAAGATTTATATCTTGTAGTACATGAATATGTCCATAATGACAATCTAATTTTTCAATATTTAAAACTAAATCAGACTTATGCATGTAATGATCCTTCACCTAAATAAGCTTTAATAACTTCAGGATTTGATGAAATTTCAGAAGGTGTTCCTTCTGCTAATTTAACTCCAAAATTTACTACTGTAATATTGTCTGAAATACCCATAATCATTTTCATATCATGTTCGATTAAAAGAACTGTTACACCTTCTGATGCAATCTCTTTTATAATCTCAGCAATTTCAGATGTTTCAGTACCATTTAGTCCTGCAACAGGCTCATCTAAAAGTAGCAGTTTTGGATTTATTGCTAAAGCTCGTACTATTTCTACTTTCTTTAAAACTCCATAAGATAAATCCCCACAAAGTTTATCTGCTACATCTTCAAGACCAACTCTTTTTAAATGTGATAAAGCGATATGTGCAAACTTCTCTTCATCATCCAAAATTGATTCAAACTGGAAAGAACACTTTAAAAGATTCTTATTCATATTAATATTGAATCCTAAAAGAACATTTTCCATAACTGTCATACTTTCACATATTTCTAAGTTTTGAAAAGTTCTCATAATATGTTTATTTACTAACTTATGAGTAGGTACATTTGTAATTTTTTCATCATTAAAATAAATCTCTCCAGTATCAACAGAATAGATACCTGAAATCATATTTACTAAAGTTGTTTTACCAGCACCGTTTGGACCAATTAAGGCATGAATTGTTCCCTCTTGTACTTCAAAAGAGATATTATCAACAGCCTTTAATCCACCAAAACTTTTAGAAATTCCATCAATTTTTAATAGACTCATGAATTATCCTTTTTTGGTTCTGATTTTTTAACTTTTAAAACATCGAAAAGTGAAACAATACCTTTAGGCATAAAAATCATTACAAAGATGATAATCGCACCAAATACCATATGTTCATAATCATGTAAGAATGTTAAGAACTGAGGAAGAGCTGTAATAATTATTGCACCAAATACAGCTCCATAAATTCTTCCAAGTCCACCAAATACAATCATTACAACTAATTCAATACTTCTCATAAACCCTGATTCTTCAGGAGAGATAAATCCTGTATAATAAGAATATAGACTTCCTGCAATTGTTGCAATAACAACTGAAATTACAAAAACATATGTTTTATAATATGGAACATCTGCACCAATTGCTTTTGCTGCTGTTTCTGAATCTCTAATACATCTTAAAATTCTTCCAAAAGGAGAATTTACAACATTTTGTAAAGCCCAAATAGAAAATACTAAAAAAACTGCTGATAAGATATACCACTGAATATCATTTTCAAATACATATCCTAAAATATGAAATTCAGATACACCCATACCATCTGGTCCACCAGTTAATTGATCTTCATTTGTAAGAACTATAGAAATGATAATACCTACTGCTAATGTTGCCATTGCTAAGTAATGTCCTTCTAATTTCAATACAGGTTTAGAGATAAAAAATGCTAATGCCGCCAAAACAATAACTGAAATAATAATACTAAGTACTGGATCGAACTCAAATGTTGTAGATAAAACTACAGCAACATAAGCTCCAAGTCCAGCAAAAGCTCCATGTCCTAATGAAATTTGCCCTGTATATCCTACTAGCATATTAAGTCCAATACAAATAACTGCATTCAACATACACATAATTGCAATTTCATAGTGAAAACTATTTTGTAATAAAAAAGGTATTAAAGTTAAAACAATAATTGTTGTTATAATACCTCTATCTAAAAATACACCTTTATTTCCCATGATGATACCTATACTCTTGTTGATTTCTTAGCCCCAAATAAACCACCTGGGAAAAAGAATAAAATTAAAAGTAATACAACAAATGCAACAGCATCTTTATATTCACTACTTAAATAACCTGCTACGAAAGATTCTAGAACTCCTAGAACAACTCCTCCAAATACAGCACCAAATGGATTACCTATTCCACCAATAATAGCAGCACAGAATCCCTTAAGACCTAACATAATTCCTATTTCATAATTAGTTGATGTAATTGGTGTTAAAACAATACCACCAATAGCTGCAATTCCTGCACTAATCATAAAATTCATAATCAGTATTTTTTTAACAGAGATACCTACTAATTTTGCTGCATCTTTATTATCAGCAGTTGCAAGCATTGCTTTTCCAATTTTTGTTTTGTTAAAAAGATAATACAATCCAGTAACTATACAAAGTGAAACAACAATTACTAAAATTGCTTGAGGTGTTATAGTTGCACCAAATATAGAAATTGGTGTATCACTTATAAATGCTGGCAATGTGTGCATTTGTTTATCAAATCCAACTTGCGACGCGCCTCTTACAAAAATCGAGTAACCTAATGTTAAAATAATCAATGATGTAACAGATGAGTTACTTGACATTGAAACTAATTTAAAAAGCATATATCCTAATAAAGCTGATATTATAATCGCTAATGGAAATGCTAAAACAAATGGAAATTTTGCATATGATAAAAATACTGCAGCCATTCCGCCTATCATTACAAACTCCCCTTGCGAGAAGTTTATAATTTTACTCGAGTTATAAATAACAGTGAATCCAAGACCTACAAGTGCGTAGATGAATCCAACTGTTAAACCCCCAAATGAGTATTGTAATAATTCAATCATGAACTTACTTTGCTAAAGCAAAATTACCATTTTTGATTTCTAACATTTTAATACCAGAATTAAGATCTAAACCTAAGTGATCATCTTTACTCATATTAAACATACCATTTAATCCTACGTAACCTTTTGTTGATTCAATAGCATCTCTAATAGCTTTTGGATCAGAAGATTTTGCAGAATTCATTGCATTTACAATTAAATTCAATGCATCAAATGCATATCCACCAAATGTAGATACAGGAGCATTGTATTTACCTTCATAATCTTTGATGTAATCTAATGCAATTTTTTTAATAGGATTTGAATCTTCTAAAAGTGAAGCTACAACAACAGGAGATGAAGCTACAAGTACACCTTCACCAGCATTACCAGTTAATTCAATAAATTTCTTAGATGCAACACCATGAGATTGAACCAATGTTTGTTTCATTCCTAATTGCTTAAAGTTTTTTGTAACAATTGCAGGACCTTGTCCAAAACCAGGATTTACAACTGCTTGTACATTTGACATAGATTTAATCTTAGTTAACTGTGAAGTCATATCAGTATCTTTAGGACCATATGTTTCATCTGCAACAATTTTAATACCGTAATCTGAAGCAACATCTTTACATTGACCTCTCATAGATTTACCAAATCCACCATTTCCAGAGATTAATGCAACATTAGTTTGACCTTTACCTTTTAAATATTCAAATATTTTTTGACAAGCCATTCTATCTGTAGCAGGTGTTTTAAAAGCATACTTTTTAACTGGTTTAACAATTTTAATAGAACCAGCCATTGATACTAAAGGAATTTTTGCTTTTTTGATAAATGGTAAAATAGCCATTGTTTCACCTGAAGCTGACCCACCAATTATTGCAACAACTTCATCTTGATTGATAAGTCTTTTAACAAATGTAGTTGCTTTTTTTGGATTTGCACCAGTATCATAAGCAACAAGCTCTAACTTCTTACCTAAAACACCACCAGCTGCATTTATTTTCTCAACATATAACTCAAGAGTTTTTAACTCTGGGTCACCTAAGAAAGAAGCTGGACCAGTTGCTGCAACTAAAGCACCAATTTTAATACTGTCTTTAGCACTTGCACTTAATGTGAAACCTAGAACAAATAGTCCTAAGATTATTCGCATCATTTTTTTCATATTTACATCCTTTAAACTTAAGATTGATATTCAAGATAAAACCTTAATCTATCCTGAGATAAGAAATTCTATTACAAGAAAACTTAAATATTACATAAAATAGTAGTATAAAATATAGAAAGTTCAAAATTTGTGTCACTTTTTTGTCATTTTAGTATTAAGTTGTAGTATAAAGTTAAAATATAGGAAGAATAGCATTAACGTAGCATCCAAAATTAGGGCTTTTTTGAATACTACAAGTAGATATTAATTTAATTAAATTTTTTAGTATGTAATGAATAAATTAGTTTCTTTATCCAAAGTGCCATTTTCCCCGACAAATTGACATTTAACAATCTACCAATAGCACAATTTGGACCACCTAGATCAATAAGAATACCTTTATTTGATATATTATTAGAAATAAGTGTATCACCATTTATCTCTTTTATTATATTTTTGGCTGTTAATTCCGCTTGCATTCTTGACGCTTGTGCTGTTGGGGCTTGAAAGCTATTTGTTTTTATATCAAGAGCTTGAACAATATCCCCAATTGCAAAGACATTTTTATAAGGTTCAAGTCTATAATATTCGTCTACAATAAGCTGGTTTCTAGTGTTCTCTAGAATATTTTCATCGTGGTTTGATATATTATTTCCAATTGCTCCAATAACAAAAAGAAGAATATCATATGAGAATTCATCTTTATTTGATAGGATGATTTTATCCTCCAATATTTTTGAAGCAAAAAGATTTGTTATTACATTTATACCTAATTCTTCACATCTTTGTCTTGATTTTTCTATTAGAAAACTATCCATTCCTGGGAGTATTGTGTCCATTCCTTCAACAAGTGTTACTTCTATATTATCTTTATTTAAACCTTTTGATTTAATCGTATAGGCCATTTCACAGGCTATTTGAAGACCTGATACTCCTCCACCTACAACAACTATTGACCTATTTTTAGGTTCTGAATCCATAAGCCTTTGGAATTTACTTCTATAATAGTCTAAATTATCAATACTTTTTATATCCTTTGTATATTCTATAACGTTCTCAATTTGACTAGGAAATATCGATACAGAACCAGTTGCAATAACTAAATAATCATAATGATGTAAAATATTTTCCCTAGAAATAACATAATTTTTCTTATAATTAATACTACTAATCTCTTCACAAATAAACTCTATAGAGTTTTCTTTACAATATTTTTCATGATTAAAAGTAATATCTTCTTTTGAATAATGTCCAGATATATATTTATGTAAATGTGTTTGTAATAAATGAGATTGAGATTTATCAATTAAAGTAAGCTCTAAATTTACTTCATTTTTTAATTTATGTAAAAGTGATACCCCTGCGTATCCACCGCCAATGATTATAACTCTTTTTTTCAAGTTAGCCTCCATTTTTTCTCTTTTCTTTGACTTTTAATTATGTTTTTCAAAAATGATTGTACTACATAATTAGAATAATAGTTAATTTTTTTGTAGTATATCATAAAATTTTATCACTTTGTTCAAAAATGGAACATGTTTTTTTTATAATATGTTTCAAGTAAGTAAAAATTTATTATATATATGTAACAAGTTATTAAGTGATATTTGATTAAAATATCACTTAATAATTTAAGTCTAAGGATATAATATGAAGAGTTGTACTTTTGAGTTGATCGTAAATATATTAACTTATGCCATCAAAAACAATAAAGATAGCTTTTCACAAAAAGACTTTAAAAATGTTGTTTATACAAAAGAATTTAATAACTATGATATGAATGAGAAAATTGCAGAAGGATGTGAATATTTATTAAAAAGAGGGTTACTTCAATTAGAAAGTGACAATATGAGATTTTTTGAAAAATACAGACTACCTGAAACAATTAAAGTTAATACAGACAACTATACAAAAGTATTTAAAGAGTTATCAAAAAGAATTATCTTAATGCATGAAGGCAAAGAGATGATAAATGATACATATGAAGTAAAAGATGATTATGCAGATATTATTGAAGCGGTTGATATTGTAAACTCTGGATTTTTATCGCAGCCTGATAAGGAAGAGATAAAAGTAACACTATCAAAAATTTTAATTTCTTTAAATGTAGAATCAAATGCACACTACTCATTGCTAACAATAATTCAACTATTAGAACTTAAATCTGCAATGAAAGTCAGAATTAAAACAAAAACTTGTGAATTTGCAGCTTCAAATATAAAATTTAACCACTTACAATTCAATGATGACAGTATGGTTATATATTTTGATAAATGTTCATTTGAAATAGATGATATTGAAGATATGTTGCATATTGATTCAATTGATAGTTCTTCACTAAAAGAACATATTGATAAATCTATTGAGATATTAAATAATTATCCAAAAGATAAAACTGAAAAGATAATTGAGTTTTTGAAAAAAAACTAATTATCTAAATTTTCTTTTTTCGGGACAACTATTACAATCTATATATCTTTCATCTTTTTCACAAAGAATACACGCAGATAAATTTAAATATGAAAAATCTCTAGAGATTGTACTTTTATTATTTTTAAGTGCCATATAACTTACATTTAACACAGGGTCAATTGATAGATTATTTGCGATTTTTTGGGTAATATTATTATTTCTTGCTACCGCTCTTCTTACATTCATATACATTGAAGAATGTAAATCCCATAATTCTTTTTCACAAGTAGTATTTTTAGCAATATCTAATTGTTCTTCTTTTGACTTTTCTTTCATGTTCATAATTAATTACCTTAAATAAACAAAATTACTATAAAATTATTTTATATCCTCATAAAAATGAGACATTTGTGAGTTTATTCTTAAAGCTTGCAAAATTCATTGATATATGTCAATATATAACTTATATTTTAAATATTAGAACAACATATAAAAAGGAATATAAAAATGCCACACCTACAATTTGAAATAAACAAAAAAGTTGATAATGAAACTAAAAATAGATTTGTAAATGAAATAAGAGAAACTTTTGCTCAAATAATGGATACAGGGACTGATCATATTGCAATAAGTATCAGAGAATATGATAAATATAATTTAACTATTGGAAGAGCTATACCAACAGATGATATTTGTTTAATGAATTTAGATATTAGAGAAGGCCGAACCATCGAAAAAAGACGAGAGTTGGCATTAAGATATATGGCAATTGTAAATGAAGTTTTTAAAGTAAATAATAACAATCAGTATATTACTTTTACTCAGCACACAGGAGAAGATTTCCATTTAGTAGAAAAATATCTAGCTGGCTGGTGTCAAGGTGAAGACCCACTAGCTTGAAAATATTTAATTTATAGGTATATAACCTATAAATTATTTCATTTTATTTCTACTTTGACTATTTCATTAAAAAAATAATCATCTAAAGTCTTATTTTTCATTATAAAATCTACTTTATATCTAGAGACTTTTATTTCATCTTTAACTTTATTTATCTTATAAATTTTAAAATCACTTTGTACTCCATCTATAAATATATTTTTATTTACCAGAGATTTTATTTCCTTTTGCGTTAAATATAATGTAATTTTTAAATTTGATATATTATACATATCAAATAATTTATCACCAATATTAACATATTCATCTTTTTTTACAAAAATCGTACTTATATATCTATTTTCTATTCTAAAGACTTTTTTACTTATTTCATTTTGAAGTTTTTTTATATTTTGTTGTGTTAAGACTAACTCCTTTTTAGATTCTAAAAAGGATAACTTTTCATTACTTTTTTCATATCTACTTATTCCCTTAATTCTATTTTTTGCCTGATAATTCTCCTCTTTTATCTTTACAATCTTTTTTTGTATAGAGAAAGAGCTTCTCTCTTTTTGAAGTTCAAGCTCTTCATCTTTTGAATTTATTTCTATTAAAACTTGATTCAGTTTTACAAAATTGGATTCAAGTTCTTCATTTACATATTTTATTTCACCAGAAGATTGAGATCTTATTTCTATTTTTTCTATTGGATTTATTTGTGTCATATACTCTTTTGCAAATAAATTTAAAAAAGAGAATAAAACTAGTAGTAATATTATTTTTAACATTTAGTATCCTTTACTATATCTTTATTTAACATTGCAAAAAGAGCTGGTAAGAAAATTAGTGTTAAAACTGTACCCCATAAAAGTCCAAAACCTAAAGAAATGGCTAAAGGTTGTAAAATTTTTGATTGTCCTGTTGCATAAAAAATCAATGTTGAAAGACCTAAAAATGTTGTTAAAGAAGTTATAACAATTGGTCTAAGTCGTAAGCTTGCTCTTTTTATCAATTCATCTAAAGTTTTTGTCTTTTTAATAAAATCTAACATTACAATTGCATCATTTATAACTACACCTGCAAGTCCAAGTATCCCTATAACTGAGGTTAAAGTTAAATTCATATCCAAAAGAAGATGACCAAAAACTGCTCCAGTAACTGACAAAGGAATTAAGGAAAGAACTAACATTGTATATTTAAAAGAATCAAACATTGTAAGTAATGTTAAAAAAATTAAAAAAACTGCAATAAAAAAGGCAAAGCTTAATTCCCTTAGCATTTGTTTATTTTGCTCTGCTTCTCCTTCTAAAATAACAGTAATACCTTTTTTTTCTAATTCTTGAAGCTTCTTATCGAGTATTTCTAAAGTTTCTGTTGCTGTTATAATTTTATTATTTACATTCGCAACAACAGATTTAATGTTAACTCCATTCTGTTTATATATTGAGTCAAAATTTTCAATATAAATAAAGTTTGCTATTTCATTTAATGCTATTTGTTTATTGGTATTTGGTATTTGAATTTCAAAGTCCTCAAAATCATCAAAACTATTTTTATTTACATCAAAACTAATAAATTCAATAACTCCTTTTGTATCTAAACCTTTAGTTTGTGCTGATTTAAGATAAGAACTTGATAATATACTTGAAACATTTGTTTCATTAAAGCCTAAAGATTGTCCATATTCATTAATCTCAATTTTTAATTCTTTTATACCTTTTTTAGCTGTGTCATCTACAAAAATGATTCCATCAATTTTCATAATCTCTTCTTTTAGTTCAATTATCGATCTTGATAAAAGTCTATTATCCCTCGTAGAAAGAAGAATTTCAATATCATTTGCAGTAATTCCCGCACCTTCTTTTTTAATCGCAAATTCAGTTAAACCTTTTGGTTTATAACTCTTAAAAGTTTTAGTCAAAAAGACTATTATTTCATCTAAACTTTTTTCTCTAATTCTGTTATCTTTACTATTGTCAAAAGAAAGAAGAGGAGTAATATACCCATCTACAAAATTTTGAGGAACTCTCTCTTCAACTTCAATATTAAACTGAAAAACTGAAGGTTTTATTTCTATATTTTCTTGGTTATCCGTTCTTAAACCAACAGTATATGAAATTGATTTTAATCCTAATTCTTTTTTTAATTCAAGTAATTTCTTTTGGATTTCAATTGTTTTATCTTTAACCTCTTTTACAGAATGATTAATATCGAACTTTCCACGTATAAAAAATCTATCTCCATCGAAATCTGGAAACATCTGATATCTCATATTAGAAATCAAAAGTACTGTTAAAATTGTAATACTAAAAGAAAAACCAATTACAAATTTTTTCTTATGGAACAATATTCCTTCTAGAATTTTCTTATAAAACTTATTTGCTTTACTCCAATCTAATTCTTTATCATCTTTATTAAGTATGTGAAGTCCATGGATTGGCAAAAAAATAAAACTCTCAACTAAAGAAGCTAAAATTAAAACTACGACAGCTACAGGTATCATTTTTAAAAATTCACCTAATTCACCACTTAGCATCATCATAGGTATAAATGCAAAAACTGTAGTTAAGGAAGAAGCAATAACAGGAGTAATGACTTCTTTTGTCCCCTCAATTGCACTTTGAAGTTTATCTTCTCCCATTACAATATGTCGTTGAATGTTTTCTGCAATAATTATTGCATCATCTACTAATATCCCTAAAACTAAAAGAGCTCCA
>Ga0193963_1001375_pt1 | contig 12103 bp, 13 predicted proteins | sample FB_6_MG_FD_140359 | JGI IMG/M metagenome (GOLD analysis project Ga0193963, IMG submission 140359) | Microbial mat bacterial communities from the Broadkill River, Lewes, Delaware, United States - FB_6_MG | ecosystem: Environmental > Aquatic > Freshwater > River > Microbial mats | place: USA...
GTTGGATTCGAACCAACGGCCACCTCCTTAAAAGGGAGATGCTCTACCGGCTGAGCTAACAAGTCATCTTCGTTAAATTGGATGGAATTATAGTTAATTTAAAAAGATATGTCAAGGCTTTTTGAAAGAAATTTCAAAATTTAGCTTTAAAGCCGTTTTTGCGGCTTGTATTTGTATCTCTTTTCTATCTCCTTTGAAGTGATGAAGTTGTATGTTTTTTCTACCATCATCAGCCATTATACCTATTGCAACAGTACCAACTGGTTTATTTTCCGTACCACCATTTGGACCAGCTACTCCACTTACTGCAATTGCAAAATTAGCATTGAATTTTCTTATTACCCCTAATAGCATCTCTTCAACAACTTCACAACTTACTACTCCGTATTCAATCATTGTTTTTTTTTGGACGTTTAGTTCTTGTTCTTTAATTTCATTACAGTATGTTACAACTGAACCTTTAAAAATTTCAGAGGAACCTGAAATTTCTGTAATCATGCTGGAAATTAATCCTCCAGTACAACTTTCTGCTGTTGTAATTGTTTGATTGTTTTCTTTTAAAATATTTTGAAAATTAATCATATCTTTTGTGCTAAAAATATCGTCATACATTACAATCCCTTTGTTATATAAGTTTAAATCATATTTAGATATACTCTACCTTAATTTAGATTATAGGACAATTATTAATATGGCTACAGAAACTACAGAAGAAATTGATTATAAAAATACATTACAACTACCAAAAACAAGTTTTCCAATGAGAGGAAGCTTACCACATAATGAACCAAAACAATATAAACTTTGGGATGAAGAGAAAGTTTATGAGAAAATGAAAGCAAATAGAAAAGGATGTGAAAGTTTTACATTGCATGATGGACCTCCTTATGCTAATGGTAATATTCATATTGGACACGCTTTAAACAAAGTACTTAAAGATATAATTATTAAGTATCACTATTTTGATGGAAAATCTGTAAGATTTACTCCAGGTTGGGATTGTCATGGTTTACCAATTGAGCAAAAAGTTGAAGAAAAAATTGGTGGTAAAAAGAAAAAAGAGCTACCAAAAAGTAAATTAAGACAATTATGTCGTGACCATGCTACGAAATTTGTTGATATTCAAAGAGATGAGTTTAAACAATTAGGTATTATTGCTGATTGGGAAAAACCATATTTGACAATGGATTTTAAATTTGAAGCAAATATTTTTAGAGAATTAATTGCTATTTCAAAAAAAGGTCTTTTAATACAAAGAAGTAAACCTGTTTATTGGTCATGGGCAGCACAAACTGCATTAGCTGAAGCAGAGGTTGAATATGAGGATAAAGTATCTCCATCGGTATTTGTTGCATTTAAATTAAAAGAATTAGATGCAAGTGTAATTATCTGGACAACAACTCCTTGGACTTTACCTGCAAATACAGGTATCTCTTTAAATGGAGAAGAAGAATATGTTCAGACTTCAGATGGTTTTATTGTAGCTAAAAAACTATATGCAACATTAGTTGCAGATGAAGTTATAAAAGGTGATATAGTAAAAGATATTGATCCAAATACATTAGAGAATACTTATGCAATCAATCCTGTGAATGGAAGAGAATCTAAAATTGTTCTTGGTGATCATGTAATGATGGATGCTGGTACAGGTGCTGTTCATACAGCTCCAGGACATGGTGAAGATGATTATAAGATTGGTTTAAAATATGGGCTAGATGTTATTATGCCTGTTGGAGCTAATGGTGCTTATGATAATACAATTGTAAGAGAAAAACTACTTCCTAATCCAGAAGAGTTTTTAAATATGAACGTTTTTAAAGCAAATGAACCTATTATGGAACTTCTGGGTGATGCGCTATTAAAAAGAGTTGATATAACTCATTCCTATCCACATTGTTGGAGAACACATAAGCCAGTAATTTTTAGAGCAACTAAACAATGGTTTATCTCTATGGATGCTCCTTATGGAAAAGATGGAAAAACACTAAGAGAAAATGCCTTAGATTCTATAGAAAATGTACAGTTTTATCCAGAACATGGTAAAAATAGATTAAAAACAATGATTGAAGGTCGACCTGACTGGTGTATTTCTAGACAAAGAGATTGGGGTGTGCCTATTGCATTCTTTAGAAATAAACTAACTGATGAAATCATTTATGATGAACAAGTTTTAAATTATGTTGCTATGATATTTGAGATGAAAGGTGCCGATGCCTGGTACGATATGAGTATTGAAGAGCTTTTATATCCTGGTAGTGGACTTAACCCTGATGATTTAGAAAAAACTATGGATATCTTAGATGTTTGGTTTGATTCTGGTTCAACGCAAAATGCAGTTCTAAGAAGTAGAAATTATGATGCTGGAACATATCCTGCTGATATGTATCTTGAAGGTTCAGATCAACATAGAGGTTGGTTCCAATCTTCTTTATTGACGTCATTAGCCTCTAATGAAATAGCACCTTACAAATCAATTTTAACCCATGGTTTTACAGTTGATGCTAAGGGTGAAAAGATGTCAAAATCTAAAGGTAATGTTGTTGCACCTGACAAGGTTTTAAAACAATATGGTGGAGAGATTTTAAGAATGTGGGTTGCGATGAGTGATTATCAGTCAGATTTAAAAATCTCTGATGGTATCTTGAAGCAAATGGCAGAACAGTATAGAAAAATAAGAAATACAGGTAAAATTTTACTTGGAAATGTTCATGAATTAGAAGAGATTGTATCCTTAGATAAAATGTCGACTACAGATTTGTGGATTTTAGATAAAGCACAAAAAGTATTTATAGAAGTTGATGAATCATTTAAAGCAAATGATTACTCACGAGGATTAAATAAATTGAACCATTTCTTAGTAGCAGAATTGTCAAATATCTATATTGATATTTGTAAAGATAAAATGTATTGTGATGGTAAAAATTCAGAGACAAGAATTGCATCGCAAAGTGCAATGGCAATGATTGCAAAAGCATTTTTAACTACGCTAGCTCCAATATTAACTTATACAATGGATGAATTAGTTCAATATGCCCCAGCAGTTATTACTGATGGTAAAACAACTATTTTTGATATAGAAAAATATAAATTACCAAAAATTGAATTGAATCTTAACGAAGAACATTTATTAAATGCTAAAAGTAAATTTGCAGAAATTAAAGATAAACTGAATAAAGAAAAAGTAATCAAATCTACACTTGAACTTGTAGTATATACAAATAGTGAAGAGATTTTAGAATTAGATTCTACAATTGCAGAGGATTGGTTTGTTGTTTCAAAAATTGTTACTAATAAGCAAGAAGATTCTTTAGGGAGTTTTGAAGTTGATGGGAAACAATTTGAAATATATAAAGCAAGTGAACATAAGTGTCCAAGATGTTGGAAATTTAGAGCTTCACAAGAAAATGCTTTATGTCAAAGATGTGATGAAGTAGTAAATTAATGACAGAACCAGTTACTTTAACTTTTATATTTCAAACAATAGGGGTAATTCTTGGGTTTACAGGATTATCAATATTATTAGTAAGATATAAGACAAAAAAGATCAAGGAAATTTAAAATGAGTATGCCATTTACAGATGAAGATTTACAGGCACCTGTAAGTAATATAATCACGACGAAAATAGCCCCAATGCTTGCAAAAGATGGTGGTGCTATTTCATTATTAGAGATAAAAGATGGAAATATATATGTACAATTGCAAGGTGCATGTGTAGGATGTGCTGCTAGTGGAAGTACTTTGAAGTTTATTGTAGAAAAAGAACTTCGCGCTGCAATACATCCCGAATTAGCGATTATTAATGTACCTGAAGGTATGGAAGATGAGATAATTAATGGGTAATAGAACTGATTTATTAAAAGATGCACATTCATTTTTTACTGTAAGTCAATACGATAAAGCTTTATTTTTATACTCTCAAGTATTATCACTGGATCCTACGAATATTGAATATCAATTATATTGTATTTTTTGTGATTTAGGATATGAAAGTGAAGAGAAAGCACAAACCTTATTTGACTATTTCATTGTTGCAAAAGATGAAAATTTAGATAATGCTATTGCCTATGTACAGGATGTTATAAATGCATATGACGGTGATAATGCAAAAATGATGGGATTACTTAAAGATATTTCGACAACAAATGTTGAGTCTTTAAATGCTATAGAATATAATGATTTTATGGAGCTTGTACAAAATAGAGGGTCCTTTAAAGAAGCATATCAAGATATTATGTTTAGTACAAAAGTTGCTATTACAAGTAAAGATGATTTACTTGACTTTATAAATAAATTAATTGAAAACAATTTTGACAAAACTGCATACAACTATTTAGATGGTTTTAATGAATTTTTCTCATATGATGATGATTTAACTGAGTTGTATGAAAGATTAGGGAAAAAACATATTGATAGTAAAACACAATAATAAAATATTTACTGATGATTCAAAGAGTGCAACTAATGAATCAACGTTTATTATTTCTAAACATAATGAAAAATATAAAAAACAAGCTAAAGATAATGGTTGTAGTGACTTTATTAACTCTTCAGAGGTAAAGAACTTTTTTGATTTTTCTTCAATTAAAATCATAGGAATCACAGGAACAAATGGCAAAACTACAACAGCTGCCGCAATTTATTCTATTCTTCTTGATTTAGGATATAAAGTAGCACTGCAAGGAACTCGTGGTTTTTTTATCAATGATGAAAGGGTTGAAGAGTATTCATTAACTACACCAATACAATTAGGGAATTTTGCACATATTCAAGAATCAATCGACAATGGATGTGAATTCTTTATAATGGAAGTTAGTTCTCATGCTATAGAACAAAACAGAATAGAAGGTTTAGATTTCGAACTTAAAATTCATACAAATATAACACAAGACCATCTTGATTATCACAATACAATTGAAGAATATATATCTGTTAAAAATAGTTTTTTTCAATGTGAGGGAATGAAACTAATCAATAAAGATGATAAAAATATTAAATTTAAAATGAAAAATACTTATGCCTATGGTTGTGAAAATCCAGCTACATTTAAAGTAACAGCATATAGTTTAAAAAATGGAATTCATGTTGCATTACAGCATTTCTCAAATATTGTAAATTTTTCTTCACCAATGATGGGATACTTTAATGTTTATAATTTAACTGCAGCAGTCTCTGCAATTAGTTTAGTAACAAATGTTTCTTTACAAAAAATTTGTGACCAAGTAGAAAAATTTGGTGGAGTATCAGGACGTATGGAAGTCGTATGCTCTAATCCTCTTGTTGTGGTTGATTTTGCTCATACTCCAGATGGGATGGAAAAAGTTTTTCAAAGTTTTTCTACATATGATATTATTACTGTATTTGGTGCAGGTGGAGATAGAGATCAAAGTAAACGTCCTATAATGGGAAAAATTGCAGAGACTTTTAGTAAAGAAGTAATAATAACATCTGATAATCCTCGATTTGAAGATCCTGATCTTATTTGCCAGGATATATTAAAAGGATGTAAAAATTCTGATATAATAACAGTAGAGATAAATCGAAAAAGTGCAATTGAAAAGTCACTTAGTCTTGCTGAAAAATATAAGAATCCTATTATATTGATACTAGGAAAAGGTGATGAGCAAGATCAGATTATATATGATAAAAAATTTCCTTTCAATGATAAGAATATTGTAAAAGAATTAGTAGGATAACTTAAATTATGAGTACAAATAAAAAAGTTTTGACAATTATTATAGTAATGATGTTGTCAGTTTCTTTTTTAAGTATTATGATTTTTATTTATAATTTCAAAGAATACAGTATAAAACATACAACAGAAAAAGCAATAAGCATAGCCCAAAATGTGAGAGATGGACTAACCTCTCACATGGTAAATGGTACTATGGATAAAAGAGATTTATTTTTATCTAATATTGCGAATAATCAAAAAATAGATAATTTTCATTTATATAGAGCACCTTCTGTAGTAGAAGAGTATGGAGTAGGATATGAGAATGAAACTATTGTATCAGAGATAGAAAAAAAAGTACTAAAAACAGCCACTCTTCAAACGGAATTGTATGAATCCTTAAACGAAGTTACATTAAAAGTAAGTATACCTTATATCGCATCAAGAGTATCAAATCCAGATTGTATATCATGTCATACAAAAGCAACTACTGGAGATGTTCTTGGAATAATAAGCATGGATCTTGAGGTTAGTTCTACTAGAGCAGAAGGTATACAAATAGCATTAAAAATTCTAATAATGGTTATAGTATTATTGATTATTGCAATTTATGTAGTAAATTATTTTATTAAACCATATGTAAAATTATTTGATGATTTAGAAAATGGTATTTCACAAGCTTACAGAGGTGATTTTACATATCGAATTGATACATCATTAACAAATGAAGCTGGTGAAGTAGCAAAAAGATTAAATGAATTATCTGAAATTTACAAATTTAAAAAAACTATTGAATTGGATGAAAATAAGCTATCAATTTATAGTCGAATTATATACATATTAGAAAACAAATTTACTATAGATAAATTTTTACTCTTTGAAATAAATAATAAATTGAAGGAAAGAACTATAATCCATAATTCAATTAATCAAAGCTTGGTTAATATTAATAGTGATGCAAATCAATGTAGAGCATTTAGAATCGCAAAGAATGTAAGTTCAAATGACTTTGATGATGTCTGTTTAAATTGTCTTCAACAATTTGATGAATATACATGCCTTTATTATAATATAAATGATGAATATTCTTTGGTGATTCATATACAGTCTGAAAATAATGTAGAGTCATTGCGTATCAAAGAATTTATTCCAATAATAAATAACTATTTGGACATGGCGAAACCTGTAATAGAAAGTAAAATATTAATGGAACAATTAAAACAAACTACATTAATCGATCCTATGACAACATTATATAACAGACGATTCTTGACTGAACTATTAGATTCCAATATACCAAATAGAACTACACAAGAACACATACACTCTATTTTGATGTTGGATATTGATTTTTTCAAGCAAGTTAATGATACCTATGGTCATGATATAGGTGATACTGTAATTAAGAGTCTATCATTAGTAATGACTGAAACGATACGAGATTCTGATATGGCAGTACGCTATGGTGGAGAAGAGTTTTTAATATTGTTATTAAATACAACAGAAGAAAATACTTTGATTATTTCAAATAAAATTAAAGAAAAGTTTTCATCTTTAGAATTTTCGTCACAATCTGAAACATTTAAAAAAACTTTAAGTATGGGGATATCTCATTATCCAAATGACTCTGATTCTTTGTGGAAAGTAATTAAGTTTGCAGATGAAGCACTGTATCTAGCAAAGAATACTGGACGTGATAAGATTGTTGTTTTTGATTCAACGGTACATAAATCAAGTGAAAAATAACAAAAAATTATCTATTTGTTTTTATATTAGTTTAAGAAATCTGAGATAGAATTCGCGTAATTATAAATACAAACTAGACAAAAAGTAGGAGATACAAATGGAAATGCCTCAATTACCGCAACCAACATTTTATATATTTAAATGTGAACAAAGTGCACCTCCTGGTATGCCTAAACCATCATGTGTTAATGAACAAACTCAAGATTTGTTTAATCATATGGCACAAGGATTAATGTCAAAAGGTATTATGGGTCCAGTTCAACCTATTCGTACTAGTTGTTTAGGTCGATGTCAAATGGGTCCAGTTATGATGATTGAACCAGGACATCATATGTATGTTCAATTAAATAAAGAAAAAATTGATAGAATAATAGAGGAACATATTATTGGTGGTAATCCAGTAAATGAATATATCATTCCAGAACAATTCTGGGGTGAACCTCAAACGTTAAATAGGTAGGAATTAAAATGACATTTGATATGTTATATAGCAAAATACATAGGGCAACAGTAACAGATGCGAACCTCAATTATGTTGGTTCGATAACAATTGATGAGGATCTTTTAGATGCATCGAGTTTACGAGTTGGTCAAAAAGTAGAAATTGTCAATGTAAATAATGGTGAAAGATTTTCAACATATGTAATTAAGGGTGAAAGAGGCTCTAAAGATATGTGTTTAAATGGAGCAGCTGCAAGAAAAGTAGAAATAGGTGATAAAATTATTGTTATCGCATACGCTTCTTATAATAGTGATGAATTAGAAACATATAAACCAATAGTAGTACACGTTGATGAAAATAATGATATTTCAGAGATTACAAATGAACTTATAGGAAGTGATAGATAATGTTTGAAGGTATTGATTTAAGTAAAATTAATCTCAATGAGATGATGGGCCAAGTTCAAGAGATGGCTGAAAAAGCGAAAGAAGAGGGTAAAAATAAAACTTTTACCTCTAGAGTAGGTGGTGGAATGATTGAATTATCAATCAATGGTAATTCTGAAGTAACTGACCTTCAAATTGATGATTCTTTACTTGAAGATAAAGATTCTTTACAAATATTATTAATTAGTGCTATGAATGATGTTATTAAACAAAGTGATGAAAATAAAAAAGCATCGGCTATGAATATGATGGGTGGGATGAATCCATTTGCAAAGTAGTCAACTTCTAAAAACTTTCGAAAATTATCTACATACCAATTCACCTCTTTGTGATACATTTCATCCGATTTTTCAAGATGCCTTAAGAGATATGTTAGATGCAGGTGGAAAAAGATTTCGACCTATGCTTCTTTTAACGATTGTTAATTCAATAGAACCACTCTTAGTAAAAAATGCATTACCTGTATCTTTGGGATTAGAATATCTACATACATATTCTTTAATCCATGATGATTTACCTGCAATGGATAATGCAGACTTAAGACGAGGTCATCCTACTTTACATAAGACTTATGATGAGGTAACAGCAATTTTAGTTGGAGATGCTTTAAATACTCATAGTTTTAATCTAATTGCAAATGCTCCTTTAAGTAGTGACGTTAAAATAGATTTAATTAAAATACTAAGCAATGATGGTGGAATAAATGGAATGATTATTGGTCAGGCTATTGATTGTTATTTTGAAAATCATAAATTAGAATTAGGCCAGTTAGAGTTTTTACATATTCATAAAACTGCAAAGCTAATTGCAGGAAGTTTGAAAATGGGTGCAGTTATATCAGGTCTTTCTTTAGAGATACAAGAAAAATTGTATCAGTTTGGAATTGATATTGGTTTATTATTTCAAATTCAAGATGATATTATTGATGAAACAGCTACTGAAGAAGAAGCTGGTAAAACTACTGCAAATGACGGTTCCAAAAACTCTTTTGTAAATTTATTAGGGCTTGATGGCGCAATAAAAAGTGCTGATGAATTATCAGCTAAATGTACAAATGATTTATTATCATTTGACGAAAATATTCGAAAGAACTTAGAAGAACTTTTAAATAAATATCTTAATCGTCATAAAAAATAAAAAAAGAGGTTTTAAACCTCTTTTTCCCACAGTGTACCTTGTGCACTATCCATAAGAGATATTCCCATACTATTTAATTCATCTCGAATTTTATCACTCTGCTCAAAGTTTTTTTCTTTTTTAGCATCATTTCTATCTTGAATTAGTTTTTCTATATTTTCTTTTTCAGTTTGAGATATACCAAACTGAAAATATTCATAAGCGTCTTTTGATCCAACACCTAAAATTGAGTCTATAAACTCAATAGAAGAAATGATCTCTTTTTTAAGATTTTTGTTTTTTGGTTCTTTATCAAACGCATCATTTGATAAGGAGATATACTCATCTATACTTGCCAATGCTTTTGATGTATTCATATCATCATTTAAAGCATCAAATAAAGCACTCACAAGCTCTTTATTTGGTTTATTGTGACTTTGTACTGCATAAAGTCTTTTTTTAAGTCTATAGAGCTTATCAAGTCTTTTTTTGCTAGATTTTAAATCATCTTCACTAAATGAGAAGTCTGCTCTATAATGTGCAGTCATCATATAAAATCTGATAACTTCACCATCATACTGTTTTAAAGCATCTTTTAGAAAAAAACTATTCCCTAATGATTTTGACATTTTTTCACCATTTATGTTTACAAAACCATTATGCATCCAATATTTTGATAACTCTTGTGAGGTACAACATCTTGTTTGAGAAGCTTCATTTTCATGGTGTGGAAATAATAAATCAGCCCCACCACCATGAATATCAATTGCATATGGTAGATCATGATTGGATAGATGTGCATCTATCATAGCACTACACTCAATATGCCATCCCGGTCGTCCATATCCAAAGTTAGATTCAAATCCAACTTCTGATTTGTCAAAAAACTTCCACATAGCAAAGTCTTTTTGATCTTTTTTATCGTTGTTTACTTCAACTCTTGCCTGAGAATTTTCATCACTTGCACGATGAGATATAGATCCATAATTTGCATCGGTTGAAGTATCTAAGTAAATACCATCATTAAGTTTATATGCTTTTTTTAAATCTAATAGTTTATTTATCATCTCAACCATAGCTTCAATATTTTGTGTGGCATAAGGTTCTAAATTATTTGGTAAAATATTAAGCTTTTCCATATCATGTTTATAACTACTGATATAAAAAGTTGTTATTTCTTCTAAAGATTTTCCTGATTCTTTTATTTTTCTGATAATTTTATCGTCAACATCAGTAAAGTTTTTAGCCATAGTCACGTCATAATTATTAGCTTTTAAAACACGGTGTAAAAGATCAAAAACTATAGAACTTCTAGCATGTCCCAAATGAGCATCATCATATACAGTTGGACCACAAACATAAATCGTAGCTTTATTTTCTATTTGAGAAACAAAAGGAAGTTTCTCTTTTTTTACACTATCATAGATATATAAAGTAGGAATAGACATCTTGTCTCTTATTTAAATAATGATGCTAATTCAGATACATCTTTTGTTGGTTGTTGCTCACCTGAATTTCCTGTAACTTCTTGTGCACCAGTTGTTGCACCTGCAAGTACATTTAGCTCAATTTCACATTTTGTTAGCATAGAAGCTAATCTGATATTTAAACCAACTTTACCAATAGCTCTTGCTTTCTGATCTTCTGCAATAGTTACAATTGCTTTATCTTTACCTTTTTCACCGGCACCTTTTTCTATTTTTACACTTTTAACGATAGCTGGACTTAAAGCTCGTGCTACAAACATTTCTAAAATAGGAGTATATTCAATACAATCAATATTTTCACCATTTAATTGTTCACTAACTGAATTAATACGAACACCTTTAACACCAACGATTGCTCCAATTGGATCTATATTTGCTTCTGTTGTAGATAAAGCAATTTTAGCTCGACTTCCTGGGATTCTTGCACTATTTTCAATAATGATTTTTTTATCTTTAAGTTCAGGAACTTCAAGTGCCAATAAACTCTCTAAATATTTAGGACTTGTTCTAGATACTTCAACAATCAGACCATGTTCTTTGCTAATATTTACACTTTTTACAACTGCTCGTAGTGCATCACCAACTTTAAAAGTTTCACCTTTAATTCTATTTTTTCTAGGTAAAATACCTTTTACTTCACCAATTTCAATAAATGTATTTTCATTACTATCTACTCTTGTTACGACACTACCAATTGTATCTCCAACTTGGTCATTATATTTATTAAAAAGATTATCTTCAGTAAATCTTTGCAGTCTATATTCTAAGTTAGAAAATAAAATTGTTGCAGCATTTCTACCCATAGATTCAAATTCTAAATCATAACTTAAAAAATCACCAACTTCTAAATCAGGGTCAATCTCTTTTGCTTCATCAATTGATAAAAAGTTTTCAGGATTAATTAGTCTTCCTTCTACTTCATTTTCTTTTTCCCAGTCATTTTGCTCTTCTCTAGCTTCTCCTGTTAACTTAATGTCATCATTTGCAACAACTTCAATTTTTTGAGAAAGTTTCAATTCTTTATTTTCTCGATCGATATCTGCCTCATAATTTAATGAATCATCTTGCATTTTTTCTGCTGTTTTAATAAGTGATTCTTTTAAAGCATTTTCTACATCAGAAACTTTTAAACCTTTTTCATAAGCAATTGAATCTATAATATCTATAATTTTTTCCATAATTTTATTCCTATAA
>Ga0193963_1001379_pt1 | contig 12092 bp, 8 predicted proteins | sample FB_6_MG_FD_140359 | JGI IMG/M metagenome (GOLD analysis project Ga0193963, IMG submission 140359) | Microbial mat bacterial communities from the Broadkill River, Lewes, Delaware, United States - FB_6_MG | ecosystem: Environmental > Aquatic > Freshwater > River > Microbial mats | place: USA...
TCTTCATTTACTTTAGCATTTGATGTCACTTCACCACCTATAACTACATGTTTACCGGCAACAAACACTTCACTAGCAACTCTACTTTTTGGATCCTCTATAATAAGTCTATCAACTATACTATCAGCAATTATATCTGCACATTTATCGGGATGTCCCGGGCTGACAACCTCACTAGTAAACAGATACATTATCCTAAAACCTCTAACTCATCTGTATATTTTTTCTCACAATATGGCTCATATGAAGACTTGTAAACTGCATAGTGTGCGCTTGCTTTATGCCCATCAAGTGCAGCTTCATCACGCCAGCTCTCATAAGCCATAAATTTTCTAGGATTGTTCTCATATTGAAATATCTCATAAAATATACAACCCTCTTCTGCTTTACTTGGTTTTACCATAGCACTTAACAGTTCTTTCATCTTTGCAATACTTGCTTCATCATCTTTTGCTATAAATGTTACTCTTTTTGTAATAGTCATTTAGTTTTACCTCAATATTGTTTATAATTTAATCTACGGGATTATATCAAATTTATATAATGATAATATAATATAAAAAACTATTAGGATAGGATTTTTATTTTGGATATCAAATTACAAATAGAAGATGTGATCGAAAATAATGGTAGTGATTTTGAACTTAGTAAACTATTTAAAGAGTATATAAAAGAGTATAAAACTTCACTTCCTGAACTATTTAAGTCAAATCAAGGTAAAGACTTTTTAGTAAAACATACAAAAAAACTTGATTCGATCATATCATTAATGTACCAAACAATTTTACGCCGTACATTTGGAAACTACCTCCCAATGCGTAACTCCATACCAATAAGTATAGTTGCACTCGGAAGTTATGGGCGTGAACAACTTTGTGTATACAGTGATATAGACCTTTTAATCGTTTATGAAGATATAGAGGGTTACAACTCTAAAATGATCATAGAAAAACTTTTTTATCTAGCTCTTGATGCTGGTTTAAACCTTGGACACAGAGTTCACGAGGTAAGTGATCTCTTTAATGCAAGTTGTGAAGATATAACTATACGCACATCTTTAATGGAAGCAAGATTTATAACAGGTTCAAATTTTACTTGGCATGGGTGTCAAAGAGAGTTAAATAAGATCAGACTTTATAAACAAAAAGAGTTTATTTTAGAAAAGATAGAAGAAGCTCAAATTAGAAGAAAAAAATACCCAACATCTATGCAACCAAATATTAAAGAGAGTGTTGGAGGTCTTCGTGACTCACACCTTTTATTTTGGGTTGCACAAACTATATACGGTGTTAATTCATTAAAAGATCTAAGTGGTGAACTCTTTTCTGAAGAAGGGTATAGGGAGTACAGAATAGCATTGGAACTTCTTTTTAGAATAAGAAGTGCTCTGCATCTAATCTCTGAAAAACAAGAAGATACATTACAGATGCAATATATGCCTGAAGCTGCAAAAATGCTAGGATTTAAAAATGAACAGAAGTTAGTTTCTAAAATTCTTGAAGCTCAATGGAGGATTAACAACTTTACCCAAATATTTGTTAAAAAAATGGTTCGCCCATTTATTGAAGATAAAACATTTGTTACAAAGTTTAGACATAACAGAATTCAAAAAGGTATATACCTTTTAGAGGGAAGAGTTTATGCATCCTTTAACATTGATACACTATCTATAAATGAACTTTTAAAAATACTAGTAGATCTAGAAGATAAGTTTTATCATTTCGATGCCGGGCTTTTAAGTCAGTTTACATATACACAGATCAGTCATCCTCTAAAATCGACTACTTACGATCTGTTAAAAAAACTTATGAAAAAAGAGAATATTTACAGTTTTTTAAAGCTTTTTTACGATGCGGGTATACTGCATGAGCTCTTTCCTAACTTCAAAAAGGTACTTCACCTCCCGCAATTTGACGGATATCACAACTATCCTGTAGATATACACTCCATAAAATGTGTGGAAGCACTTGAGAATATTCAAGATCCTTTAATAAAAGACCTCTTTAATGAGCTAAACGAAGATGAGAAACTCCTTTTAAAATCAGTAGTATTGTTTCATGATACTGGTAAGGGAAGAAAACAAGATCATAGTGATGTTGGAGCAAAACTAATAACACCGTTTCTAAAAAAGATTGGTCTTGATGAAGAACTTATACAAAGAGCTATACTACTTGTAAAACACCATATACTTATGAGTAATGTTGCTTTTAAACAAAATATACACAATGAGAAAACATTATATAAATTTATGTCAAATATTGTAGACGAAAAGAATTTGAAACTACTTTTTATACTAACATATGCAGATATAAATGGTGTTGGTGGGGATGTATACAATTCATTTAATGCTAGACTTTTACATGATCTATATAACAATGCACTAGAAGTTTCTCAAAACTCTGGTCGTATTACCGATGCTAAAAAGCGTCTGATTATAGAAAAAAGAGTAAAAAATCTTAATGAATTTAAAGAGATGCCTAGAACTCTTCAAAAGAAAACACTCAGCATAGACTCCAACCTATTTTTCTTTAAACACACTCCAAGAGATATAGTAAAAATAGCACAAAAAGCAAAAAAAACTACAGATTACCAATACTCTACTCACAATGATCAATCATTGATCATAGAGATATATAGAAAAGTTCCTATAAACATTGGATACCTTCTATCTACCCTTAGCCACCTTGATGTTGGTAGTATGGAGATCTTTACACTTTTTGATGATATTAAGTACTTCAAGATTGAATTCAAAAAAAATGTATATGGTGCTGAGCTTATGGATGTTGAAGATATTATAGACGCCGCATTTGACATGGAAAAAAGTGTTCAAAATAAACAAATAGATATAAAAAGAGATGAAGTCACGATTGACTGTGATCATTCACTAGCTTATGCTGAAATAAATATCAACACTAAAAACCAGATTGGTCTTTTAGCTTATGTAATGGATATATTTGAAAAACTAGGAATTAATATAGTATCAGCAAAAATTCACTCAACAAAATATAAAGTAAGAGATAGTTTCTTAATGAGTAAACAAAACAATATATGCAATAATGTCGAAAAAATTTATGAACTACTAACTAAATAAGGTAAATATATGTGTGGAATTGTTGGGTATTTGGGTGAAAAAAATACAAAAGAGATACTTCTAAATGGTCTAAAAGAGTTAGAGTATCGCGGTTATGATTCTGCTGGAATAGCAGTTTTGCAAGATGGTGAATTTTCAAACTATAAAGCTGTTGGAAAACTAGTCAACTTAGAAGAAAAAACAAAAGATTTCATAACAAATAAATTTGCAGTAGGGATTGGTCATACACGTTGGGCTACCCATGGAAAACCAACTGAGATCAACGCTCACCCACATTTAGGTGAGAGTTCTTATGTTGTTCATAATGGGATAATTGAGAATTATTCTGAATTAAAAAAAGAGCTTATAAGTAGTGGCGTAAACTTTTTAAGTCAAACAGATACAGAAGTGATAGTTCATCAATTTGAAAAAAACCTGCAAAATGAATCTTGTGAATTTGAAGCATTTTCAAAAACGATTAGTGAACTAGAAGGTGCATATGCTACTTTAATTGTCACAAAATCTCTTCCAGATACCATATTTTTTGCAAAATGTGGTTCACCTATGCTTGTTGGAAAAAATGAATCATTTGAGAAATTCTTTGCATCATCTGACTCTCCACTTATTGGTTTAGCTAACGAAGTGAACTACTTTGAAGATGGTGACTATGGTTATGTAAATAAAAATGAAATAAAAATTTTTGACAAAGAAGGAAATGAAAAAAAACCACACTTTACAAAACTTAACTCAGATAAACTATCAGCCCAAAAGGATGGGTATAGATTCTTTATGGAAAAAGAGATTTATGAACAAGGTGATGTTATAGCCGATACATTACTTGGCAGACTAAATGATAATGAGATAGTATTTGAAGAGTTAGATCCAAGTTTATTTGACGGTGTAGATGAGATAAAACTTTGTGCATGTGGTACCTCTTACCACTCTGCACTTACAGCTTCATATATGTTCGAGCGCTACTCAAAGATCAGATGTTCAGTTGAGATAGCAAGTGAATTTAGATATCGTGAACCCATTATGAACAAAAACACTTTGTTTGTAGTGATCAGTCAAAGTGGTGAAACGGCAGATACATTAGAAACACTAAAAATGGCAAAAAAAGCATCTCTTAAAACACTTGTTATTTGTAATGTAGATAACTCCTCTATGGTTCGTGAAGCAGATGCAAGTATATTAACACGTGCAGGAATTGAAAAAGGTGTAGCATCTACAAAAGCTTTTGCTACACAAGTTAGTGTTTTTTGGATGCTAAGCCTTCACATAGCAAAACTAAGAGGTTCAATAGAACAAGATCAGTTAAACTACCAGATAAAGCTTTTAAGAGAAGTTCCTGCAAGTGTTAAAGTTACTAATGAAATGCATGAAAGAATTAAACGTTTGTCTAAACGCTATCTTCATGGGCATGGTTTTTTCTTTATAGGACGTGATGTTTTTTATCCACTTGCCCTTGAAGGTGCTCTTAAACTAAAAGAAATTAGTTATCTTCACGCTGAGGGATACCCAAGTGGAGAGATGAAACATGGACCAATAGCATTAGCTGATCCAGAACTCTTTACAATAGCCTTACTACCTGAAAACTTACTTTATGAAAAAACTAAAAGTAATGTAGAAGAACTCAGTGCAAGAGATTCAACAATATGTGCAATATCTTCAAAAGAGTTTGACAAAGCAGATGATTTTATACAGATAAATCACTCTGAAGACTACATGTTGGAATTTTTTCAAATGATGGTTGTAATTCAATTATTATCATTGGAGATATCGATTCGATTAGGGAATGATGTAGATATGCCAAGAAATTTGGCAAAAAGTGTAACTGTCGAATAAAAAAATTAAAATTTTAAAATTTATTAAATAATATTAAGATATGATAATTAACTCAAATCTTAAAATAAGTGATTATATATGCGAACAAAAATTAAACTTCTGTTTATAGTAACTCTAATGCTTCTCGGCTTAGCCGTGGCCACAATTATAAATGTTTCACTTAATTTTAGGGAATATAGCATAAAGTCTGCCCTTGAAAAAGCTGAAACAGCTGCAAGAACTGTTGAAGATGGATTAACAGCTCATATGGTTAATGGCATTATGGATAAAAGAGAATATTTTTTAGAACAAATTTCAAATAACGATGACATCAAATCATTATGGCTTGTAAGAAGTGAATATGTAATAAAACAGTATGGAGAGGGCTTTAACTCAGAATTAGCACGTGATGCTATAGATGAGGAGGTTTTAAAGACAGGTAAAGTTATAAAAAAGATCGATGAACGTGCCGATAAAATAAACCTTAGAGTAACTATGCCATATAAAGCTACAACTTCAGGTACTACAAATTGTCTCACCTGTCATGATGTAAAAAGAGGTGATACACTAGGTGCAATATCTATGGAATTTGATATAACCGATATGAGAAATGCAGGACTAGTAACAATTTTAAAAATACTTGGAATAAACTTACTTTTTATTCTTATTGCATTAATGCTGATAAATTACTATGTAACACCTTATATGAAACTATTTGATGATCTTCAAAGTGGTATACAAGAAGCATATAGTGGTGATTTCACTCATAAATTTGAAACAAAAGTTAAAGGTGAAGCAGGAAAAGTAGTTGAACAGTTAAATACTCTCTTTGAGAAAATGCATGGTGCATTTGGAGAAATTAGAGTCAACTTGGCAAACTTTGTAACTGAGAGGTCTTCTTCATGTAATGACCCACTTTATGAAGCAAAAAAAATCATCAATGAACTATCTGATATCTACAAGTTTAAAAAAACTATAGAATTAGATGAAAATAAAAATATAATATATACTAGAATCATCGATGTATTAAAAAGAAAATTTGATATTGAGAACTTTGCTATATATGAAATAGACAATAAGCATAATACAAGAAAACTTATATATATAACAGATGAAAAACTTACTCATACATGTGATGTTGAAGAGGTTGACAAAAATGCTCAAAAATGTCGTGCATGTAGAACTCATTCAGATGTTATATCTACTGATTTTCACAACTTATGCAGTTCGTGTGAAACTGAAAACTTACACTATATATGCCATCCATATCAAATTAATGAGGAAGCATCTATATTGATTCATATGATGTCTTTTGATGAAATGGATATTCCTAAATATACTACGTATATGCCAAGTATAACAAACTACCTTGAAGCTGCTAAACCAGTAATAGAGAGTAATTTACTTATGGATAAGCTTCATGACACATCTTTAAGAGATGGTATGACTAATCTATATAACAGAAGATTTTTAGAAAACTTTATTGATAAAGTTATGAGTCAAGTTAGACGTGCAGAAGAAACTTACCATGTTATGATGCTTGATGTTGACTTCTTCAAAATGGTAAATGATACATATGGACATGATGTAGGAGATGGTGTTATAGTTGATCTTGCAAATGTTTTAAGAAGTAATATACGTGAAGCAGACTTAGCAATACGTTATGGTGGAGAAGAATTTCTTATAATGCTTCACAACTCAACAGATGATGGTGCTTTACAAGTAGCAAAAAATATCCACCAAGAATTTGGAAAACTTCGTTTTGATGTAGGTTCTGGAGAGACTTTACAAAAAACTATTTCTATTGGTGTTGCAAAATTTCCAACAGATGGTGATACTATTTGGAAATGTATAAAGTATGCTGATACAGCTTTATATGAAGCTAAAAACACAGGTAGAAATAAAATAGTAGAGTTTAATGAAAATATGATAGATCAGGATAAATACGAAGGTTCTTACTAAAATAAGCTGCTAGCTAAAAGAAATGAATTATTTTACTTCTTTTAGCTATTCTTTCTCAAAAAATCAAATATATTTATTAAAATAAAAGAGTGATATAGATTAGCTAGTAACGCTGAAGATGCGTTACTATTTTTATTTTACTGTGAACAAGCACTTACGCCTGGAGGAGTTGTTGGCTGAACTGCCTGATTATCAACCCCACCCTCTTCATTTATTTTCTCAATTAAAGCCCAAATAGATTCTGCCGCTTGATCATAACGTTTTGCACTCTCAGAAGTTGGAGCAGAGTAAGAAATAGGTTTACCCTCGTCACCACCTGTACGAATTGATGGTTCTATTGGAATCTCTGCAATAATCTGTGTATCAAACTCATCTGCCATTGGCTGAGTAGTACCTTTACCAAATATATCATACTCAACACCAGTATCTGGGGCTATAAATCCACTCATATTTTCAACAATACCAGCTATTGGTATATGTAATTTCTTGAACATATCTAATGAACGACGTGAATCATCTAAAGAAACACCCTGTGGTGTAGTAACAGTTAAACCTGCAGTTACAGGTACACTTTGAGCAAGTGTTAGTTGTGCATCACCAGTTCCCGGTGGCATATCTATAACTAATACATCTAGTTCACTCCATAAAATATCACGTAGAAATTGTTCAATAGCTTTCATGATCATAGCACCACGCCAGATCAGAGATTGCCCCTCTTCCATTAGTGAGCCCATTGACATAACTTCAATTCCGTAAGCTTTGATTGGAAGAACTTTGTTTCCATTAACTTCTGGTTTTACATCTGCTACACCCATCATACGAGGGATATTCGGACCATAAATATCTGCATCTAAAAGTCCAACTTTTTTACCCTGTTTAGCAAGGCTGATAGCAATATTTACAGATGTAGTTGATTTTCCAACTCCACCTTTTCCAGAACTAACCATTAAAAAGTTTTTAACCTGAGGGGCAATATTTTTACCCTTAGATGAACTCTCTTTTGGCATTTGTGGTGCTTTTATATTGATCTTAGCACTTGATGCGCCCGCACGTTTAAGTTCATCTGACGCATCATCAGTAATTTGCTGTGCTACTTCTGGAGCTGATGATGTTATATCAATAGTTACACTTACATCATTTCCTGAGATCTCAATATCTTTTACAAAACCAAAAGTAACTATATCTTTTGTAAAACCTGGATATATTACCTTTGACAATGCTTCATTTACAATCTGTTCAGTCATAATAAATTTTCCTTTATAAATTTAATTTTTGTGAGTTTAGCATAAATAAGACAAAATTTGTCTTATTTAAAAAAGATTAGTGTAAAAATTTAAGAATTATACCTAGTTAGCCTCAGCTAACTTAGCATCTTCAGCTATTTTAGCAATAGCATCAGGGTTATCCATTATCTCTTGAGTAATCTTATATGAACAAAACTTTGGTCCACACATAGAACAAAATTCTGCTTCTTTAAATACATCTTGAGGTAGTGTCTCATCGTGGTATTCACGGGCACGCTCACTATCAAGTGCTAACTCAAACTGTTTCTCCCAGTCAAATGCATATCTAGCATCACTCATCTCATCATCAACATCTCTAGCACCTTTACGTCCACGTGCTATATCCGCAGCATGAGCAGCAATTTTATATGCAATAATACCTTCACGAACATCATCGGCGTTTGGAAGTCCTAAGTGCTCTTTAGGCGTTACGTAACATAACATAGATGCTCCGTGCCATCCACCTACAGCTGCACCGATTGCAGAAGATATATGATCATACCCTGCAGCAATATCAGTGACTAATGGACCTAATATATAAAAAGGCGCCTCATGACAATACTCACGCTGGATCTTCATATTACGCTCTATTTGGTTTAATGGTACATGCCCAGGACCCTCGATCATAACTTGAACATTTTTTTCCCATGCACGAAGTGTTAGATCACCTAATACTTTAAGCTCGCCTAATTGTGCATCATCACTAGCATCAGCTAAACAACCAGGACGAAGTGAATCGCCAAGACTTAAACTAACATCATATTTTGCACAAATATCTAGTATATCATCAAATGCCGTATAAAATGGGTTTTCTCTATGATAGTGCATCATCCAAGCAGCCATAAGTGAACCACCGCGAGATACTATTCCCATCTTACGTTTTGCAACTTTAGGCATAGTCTCAAGTAAAAAACCTGCATGAATTGTAAAGTATGACACACCTTGCTTTGCTTGACGTTCTAACACTTCAAGCATAACTTCAATTGTTAGATCTTCTATCTTGTTTCCAACATCATGAAGTATCTGATAAATTGGTACAGTACCTATTGGAATTTTAGAATTTTCAATTACTGCTGATCTGATCTCATCTAGATCACCACCAGTTGAAAGATCCATCGCCGTATCAGCTTTATAGTGTTGTGAAACTTGAACCTTTTCAATCTCACCTTGAACATCACTAGCTATTGCAGATGATCCAATGTTGGCATTTATCTTACATTTTGATGCAAGACCTATTGCCATTGGCTCTAAATTTGTGTGGTTTATATTTGCTGGTATTATCAAACGACCCCTTGCAATTTCACTTCTCACAAGTTCAGGTTCTAAGTCTTCTACTTTAGCAACATACTGCATCTCTTGTGTAATAATGCCCTGTCTTGCATAATACATTTGAGTTCTACATTCATCTTTTTCACGCTCTTTTACCCATGAAGTTCTCATAAGGTCTCCTTTAATAAAGAAAACTTTTAAAAGCTTCCTCTCTTACCTAAAAAAATTTATAGTTAATTGGAAATATAATCAAATAAAGTTAATCTAACCTAAAGTATCTTTGTTTATTTAAAATTTGAGAGTATCTATAAGTGTTGAATAACTTATAGATACATATGTACTATATATTTTTTCTAAACTCTGGATAAGCTTCTACACCACATTCTACTATATCCATACCTTGTAATTGCTCATCTGAATCAGCTGTATATGGAATAAATTTATTGATAGTATAAACTATAAATAATGATGCAGGAAATACAATAGCTCCTACAACAAGGACACCTTTTAATTGATCAAAAAAGGAAATATCACTTACAAAAATACCAACAGCCAATGTCCCCCAAATACCATTTACAAGATGCACTGACAACGCACCAACAGGATCATCAAGACGAAGTTTGTCAAATAAAGGTACAGCTAAGATAACTAAAGCTCCACCAATAGCACCAATTAAAATTGGAGAGTATATATCATAAAGGTCAGGTCCAGCAGTTACTGCTACAAGCCCACCAAGTGCACCATTTAAAATCATTGTAATATCAAATAGTCTGTATCTAATATACATTACTACTGTTGCAATAATAGCACCAGAGAGTCCAGCTGTGTTTGTATTTAGAATAGTTAAAGCAACTGCATCAGCATTTTCAACCGAAGATATTGATCCAACACTTCCACCATTGAATCCAAACCAACCGATCCATAAAAGAAATGCACCTAAAAATACAAGCGGAATATTTGAAGCTGGTATTACTTTTACACTACCATCTTTACCATATCTTCCTTTTCTTGAACCCATAATAATAAGTGTAGCAAGTAATGCCCATCCACCAGTAGAATGGATAACAGTTGAACCAGCCAAGTCATGCATGTTAATATCTAAAATTGTACCTGCCAACATATCTGTACCCCAAGAAATATTTACTATAAATGGATATAAAATACCACCCATAACAAATGCAAAAATAGCAACTGGAATAATACGAACTCGCTCACTTACACCACCACTCATAATGTTTATAGTCTTACCAACAAAAGCCATCTGAAACAAAAAGGCTGCCCATTTACTCATAGAGTCATTCTCCCAAGACCCAAAAGCAAGGTTGTATCCGATCAATAAAAAAGCAATAGATGCAATAGCATATATAAGTGTGTTTATTGTAAGTACTGCTGTAACGTTTTTAGCACGTACAAGTCCAGCTTCAAGCATAGCAAAGCCTGGCACCATAAATATAATAAGTGTCATAGAAAATAGTGCGAAAAAAGTATCTATAACGTATTTAAAATCAGCCTCAATCATTTAGTATCCTTCATTTTTGTAATGAAATAGTAACAAAATTGTAAGGTTGCTTTTTAGATTTACTGATTAATTTTTAGTCAGTTAGAATTTTTGTATGGAATAGTTTATGTGGGTATATTTCCACAAATGTGGAAATATTAGCTTTATATAGCTTCTGTGTCAGTTTCACCAGTACGGATACGGATAATATTATCTACATCGCTAACAAAGATTTTACCATCACCGATTTTACCAGTACGTGCTGCTTCAACAATTTTAGATGTAATTTGATCTACATCTTTATCATCTACTACCATCTCCATTTTGATCTTAGGTAAAAAATCAACTACATACTCAGCACCACGGTAAAGCTCACTATGACCTTTTTGACGACCATAACCTTTTACCTCACTTACAGTCATACCTGTAATACCGATCTCTGCTAGTGCATCTTTTACATCTTCTAATTTAAATGGTTTTATTACTGCTTCTACTCTTTTCATTATTTATACTCCGTTATTTATATTCTTAAAGAGGGATTAAAAACCCTCTTTTTTTCGCTTTCAAAATTGTAACCACTTTTAGTTTTTAAATCAACTACTAAAGGTTAAGACTTTTTTCACCATGAACAGCTTCGTCAAGACCAACTTGTTCAGTCTCTTCATCTACTCTACCACCACCTGTTATAGCTGAAGCTATATAGTAAACGATTATAGTACCAACTAGTGTAAATATACCTACTACTACTACTGATTCTAATTGAACTAGGAATTGTCCCATTCTATCACCATCAGCTTTTAGTGGACCATCCCATAGTAAGTCTTGATCATTTAGAGCAAATAAACCTGTTGCTAGTGCACCCCATAGACCTGCTAGGAAGTGGATACCAAATGCATCTAAAGAATCATCATAACCAAGTTTCTTTTTAAGTACTGCTACACCATAGAATGCTATGATTGAACCTACTGAACCTATTATGATTGCACCTGTTACATCAACAAACCCTGCTGCTGGAGTAATTGCTACTAGACCTGCTACTACACCTGATGCAGCACCAAGTAGAGTTGGTTTTTTATAAACTATCCATTCAATTACAATCCAAGTAACTGCTGCTACTGCTGTTGCAAGAGTTGTTGTAAGGTAAGCTAAACCAGCGATTGCGTTTGCACCAAATGCAGAACCACCA
>Ga0193963_1001383_pt1 | contig 12082 bp, 11 predicted proteins | sample FB_6_MG_FD_140359 | JGI IMG/M metagenome (GOLD analysis project Ga0193963, IMG submission 140359) | Microbial mat bacterial communities from the Broadkill River, Lewes, Delaware, United States - FB_6_MG | ecosystem: Environmental > Aquatic > Freshwater > River > Microbial mats | place: USA...
GAAGAAGATAAAATAAAAGAGGTAAAAAAAGATCTCAAAAATGCTCAAAAAGTACAATATGTAAAAAGAGATGCAGTTAAAAAGATCATAGCTGCATGGGTTATTACTGTACCAGCTGCTGCTATTTTATCTGCACTTATCTATTTTATGATTCGTGGTATGGTGTTGTAATAGAGGGAAAAGAGATTGTGTTAAAAATCTCTCTTTTACGATATTATCACTTGATTTCTTCCATTTAATTTGGCTTCATACAAAGCTTCGTCTGCCCGTTTAATCGTTTTTTCAATATCTTCATCTCCTCTATATAGAGAAGCACCCATAGAACATGTTTGGGTTCCAATAGTTGGAAAATCTTCACTTGCTATAATTTTTCGTAGATTGTTAAGTGCTTTTTGAAGATCCTCTTTACATTGTACTTTTAGTATAAAAATAAACTCTTCCCCACCCCAACGAACCAATATATCTTCCTCTCGTGAATATCTTTGAATTATTTGAACAAAATGGATAAGTACAGCATCTCCAACATCATGACCATAATTGTCATTGACTCCTTTAAATTTATCTAAATCTAGCATTGAAATTGCTAAAGTATGTTCAGATGTACAGTATAATTCCAATAATTTTTGATAATTTTGTTCAAAATATTCTCTATTAAATGCATTTGTCAACTTATCATGGACTATTTTATTTTGTAGTTTCATTTGATTTAGAATAGTATCAGATATATCTGTAAAAGTAACAATATACTGCTCTTGCTCATATTTTTTGATATTTACAGAAAAAGCATGTAATATAAATTTTGCAGATAAAATTTTGACTATTTGATCCGATGAAGGCATATATATAATTGTTTCTAACCATGAACTTCCTTGCTTATTTTGAAGCTTTTCAAACTGATCATTAGCTACAAAAATATCACAAAGCATTGTATAATAACTGTGAAATTGTTCAATAGTTTCAAATCCTACAAAATCTAAAAATGTCTTATTTGCAAATTCAAGTGTAAAACCATCTGTTAAAATCACTAAATTATTTTGTTCATTTAAAATTGAGTTAATTTGCTTTATTTTCAGTTGTACCTCTTTTTGTAAAGCGTAATTATTCAAATGATTTTTGACTCTTACTTTGAGTTCTTCTTTATTAAATGGTTTACTAATATAATCACTCGCACCCATATTAAAAACTTTTACTAAAGTGGTGTCATCGTTAACTGATGTTAAAAATATCACTGGAATATCTTGTATGTTTGGAGTTGTTTTCATCTTTTCTATTACAGCATAGCCATCCATAATAGGCATTTGAATATCTAATAAAACAAGATCAATAGCTATTTTTGACAAAATTTTTAATGCTTGTTCTCCATTGTATGCAACTTTAATAGTATACTTATTTTCCAAAATCTTTGAGACATATTGTATATTTGTTTTTTCATCATCAACAATTAAGATATTGATACTTTTATTCATCAATTTTTTTCCTTTAGGTCTTGTAAGATATTTATTAATTCTTCATTTTCATTTAATGAAAATAATTCTGTAATTTTCATATGTTCTTGTTCCGTAACCTTATCTGTAAGTATATTTAAAAAGTCTTCAATCAACTCATCATCAATAAACTCAAATGAGTCTAACTTACTAAGTATATCATTTAAAAGAACAATAAAATCTTTTTGTTCTTTCTTTTTGTTATAAAATAATGGTGAAATTTTAAGATCAATTTGTTTTACAATATGTTTTAACTCAACAAAAAGTGTACTTACTAATTGCTCTTCAAAATTATTCTCTTCCACATCACAACAAAGAGTATACAGAGAATTAATCTTCAGATTTCCAGCTGAACCTTTAAGCTTGTGGACAAAAGTACTTACAAACTCTAAAGAGTTTCTATTGTTTTGTAAATTAATAAGCTCTTTACTATAAGTATTTTTAAATGCTTCATAATATTTATATGTACTTCGTAGATCTAACTCTAATTCATTTTGTAACAATTGAATATCTATTCCTTGTATATACACCGTACCATTTTCAATACTCTTTTTATCTTCTACTGTTCGTAAAGAAAAATATTTTGCAAGAACTTTTTCTAACTCAACATAATTAATAGGTTTTGATAGATAACCATCCATCTTCAAATCAGCACTCATTTTTTTATCTTCTTGCAATACTGCAGCACTTAATGCAAAAATAGGTATTATTTTATCAAATTCTCTTATATGTATACTTGCTTCATATCCATCCATAATTGGCATATGAATATCCATAAATACAATATTATACTCTTTTTTTTGAGCATTTTCTACAGCTTCTTTTCCATTGGAAGCAATATCAACTTCAAAACCTATATTTTCAAGTAATTTAGAGGTAACAATTTGATTAATTATATCATCTTCAACTAAAAGAGCTTTTTTCTTTTCTGTAAGATAAATTTTTTTATCTTGTATTTTTTTTTGACTATTTGCTATAATTGTATGTTTATACTCAAAATCTAAGATAAAAGTAAAAATACTGCCCTTTTTTTCTTCACTTGTTAATGAAATTGTACCATTCATAAGCGTTACAAGTTTTTGCGATATCATAAGTCCTAACCCTGTACCCGAAAATTTTTTGGTAGTAGAACCATCTAATTGTTCAAAAGGTTCAAAAAGTGTTTTTTGATTTTCTTCACTTATTCCAATACCAGAATCTTTAACTAAAAATTCAATGGTAATATGAGTATCTTCTTTTTTTATAAGATTCATCATCACACATACATACCCCTTACTTGTAAATTTAATACTATTACTTACAAGATTAGTAAGAACTTGTGTTAGACGAACTTGATCCCCAATCAACTCATTAGGAATTGATGAATCTATTTCAAACTGTAAATCAAGTTTTTTTAAAGAGGATTGATAATGAAATATATCTACTAAATCAGAAACACATTCAGAAAGATAAAAAGTACTATTGATTATTTTAAGTTTTTCTGCTTCTATTTTAGAATAATCTAAAATATCATCAATAATATGCAATAAATTATTTGAAGATTTTAATGCCTTTTGTAAATAATCTTTTTGTATACTAGTAAGATTTGTATCGAGTGCAAGTTGTGTCAAACCGATCATTCCATTCAGCGGCGTTCGTATCTCATGAGAGACATTAGCCAAAAAGAGAGATTTTGTTTGGTTTGCTTTTTCAGCAGTTTTTTTAGCTTGTATAAGTAATTTTTCTTCCTCTTTTTTTTGTGTGATATCTATCCCTATAGATGCAATATAATCTATAGTACCATCCTCTTTATTGACAAGAATGGTTGACCATTCAAATATTTTCTCATCACCACTTTTGGAGATCCAGCTATTTTGAGAACTTTTAGTTCCATCTCCTTTTTTGAAGTTTTCAAAAATATTGATAATCTTTTCTTGTACTTCATTTGGTAAAAAAATTTTCCATAAAAAAGGTTCTTTTGCAATCTCTTCTTGGGTATACCCTGTAAATTTTTCTCCATAAGAGTTCAAGCGTATCATTGTACCTCTTTCATCAATAATAGATATGATAGCATTTGCATTATCAATAATAGTTGATAAAAAGATTTTCTCGTACAATATATTTTCTTGAAGATTTTTGTTTTTTTCTAGTATCTCTATTTGTTTACTAATATCTTCAATATACCCTAAAAAATAGTTTATTTTTCCATTATCATCTCGTATTAATACGGTAATATCCGAAACCCATTTTATATCTCCATCTTTTGTAATAACTCTATAAGGTGTATGTTTAAAATATTCATCATTTGACTCAGAAGCAATACGAACCTCTTGTTTAACTAACTCAATATCATCTCTATGAATACAACTAATATAGGCTACCTTGGAGTTCATTATCTCCTCATAACTATACCCTAAAAAATTCTGAATATTTAAAGAAACAGACTTTATACTCCAATCTTTATCATTTTTCCATTTAAAAAGTACAAAATCTCCCAAATCAAAAAGTTTTAAAAGAACTTCTTGGTCTTGTGTGATTTTTAATAAATCATGCTGTTGTTCAGAGATAAGAATATTGGTTTTTTTCATTTTGTAATTTCTTAGATATTCGTATAAAAGTAAAATGATAAGAAATAATATACAAAAAAAAGTATATATGTCATAAGATTTTTCTGTTTGAAACTCTTTCATAAAATATTTATTTCGTATTGTATCAAAATACTCACTTCCCAAAGAGAGTATTACTTTATTGATAATCTCTTTCATCATAGGATTATTTTCATTTATTCCTAAAGATTTTTCTGTTTGAATATTTTCAAAAATACCATTTTGTTTATATACCTCAAATCCATATTTTTGAATATATGTTTCGTTCATAAGCCTTGAACTTATAAGATGATAATTATTATTATTTTTTATCTCTTTCATAATAGTATCTATATTATATATTCTTTGGATATCAAGCTTCGGATACACTTTTTGGATAATTGACTGATGCACTTTATATCTTACAAAAAATTTATGTTTTTCAAAATCAGTCCTCTCATCTATATAAAAACTTTGAATATTTCCGATACTTGTAAAATAATCTGTAAATAATCCATGACTTGATTGTATATTTTTAAATTTTTTTTGATTCTTTTCTATAATAGCAACAAAATCACATTGATTTGTAGTAACTTTATTATACAAATCCTCATCACTGTTTACATCAATCGCTTTAAATTTTATAGAAATAGTTTTTTCAATCTGGCTAAAAATTTCACCTGCTATACCACCTAATTTTCTATCTTTAAAAAAAACCAAAGGATATGTATTGTAAGTGTTACAAATAGTAAATTTTTTATGTTTCAAAAGATATTGTTTTTCTTTGAGAGTAAGTAGTTCACTTGATTGTAAAATACCTATAAAAAGACAACAAAAGAAAAGAAAAAATTTCAATAACATAGAAAAATCCTTTATATATTAGCACCAATTGTAACATATTATTTCATAACGCTTTCTTATTTTTATATAAGACTTTAATCTTGATTAAATATTTACAACAACTGCAATAGCAAATCCACCATCATGAGTTATGCTCAAAGAAGACTTTTTTATGTTAAATCTTTTACGAATATGTTTTTTATATTTCAACAAAGGTTGCCCTTTTTTCGTTTTTGATATTTTTATATCATAAAACCCACACTCTTTTCCTATTCCCGTACCTATAGCTTTGCTAGCGGCTTCTTTTGCTGCCCAAAAACCTGCTGCTGTGGAGGCATTTTTCACTAAAAAAATCTCTTTTGATGACAAAAATTTTTCCAATGCCTTTGCTCCAAATCGTTCCATCATTTTTTCAATACGAGCAATAGAAGCGATATCAATCCCTATCATAAATCTTATGAATCCATTTTCCCTATAGCACACGATACAAAACTTTTCGCTTTGACTCCTATATTTTCTAAAGGTGACAACTCATCTGTACTCAAAGGATACCCTAAACTTCTCAATTGAATTTGTAACTCTTCTACTTTACTCTCTTCTATATCCAAAGTGATCTTTCGAGGAGTAACATCAAGATTTACCGTAATCTCACCAAATTTTTCTTTTAATTTTGTTTTTAAAGTATTTGCACACCCACCACATTTTACATTTTGCACTTCAAATGTTTGTATCATAATTTAATTCCTTTTTTCTAAATATCTTTCGAGTATTATTTTAGCAGCAATAGAATCAATTCGTCCATCTCTTTTATGCTTAATCTCACCCATTGTTAACTCTTTTGCTTCCACCGAACTCATATTTTCATTTTGAAATACCATCTCACCCTCAAATTTGAGTAAAGTTACAAAATGATTAACTCTTTTTATCATATCTTCACTCGAAGCTGGATAACCTACTACTAAAGTATCTATCTCCCACTCTTGCAAAAAACTATCCACATCACGACTAGCCTGATCTCTATTTTTACGCAAAATAGCCTCTTGAGGATTGACCACTCCAGCCATCAAAGAAACAGCACACCCTATTCTTTTAAGTCCTATATCAATACTTGCATATTTTTTTTTCATATTAAAAACCTAAAATTCCTTTGAGCTTATCCCCTAGTTTATCTTCTAGTTTATCTTCTAGTTTATCTTTTATTTTAGATTTCACTTTATCTTTTATCTCATTTTTAATCGTATCTTTTTGTGATTTTAAAATATCTGTCACTTTGTCTTTTAAAATTGTATCAAGATTTGAGTCTATTTTTACACTAGGATTATTCATCTCACCAGATATAACAATCGTACCTTTAATATGTTTTGTATTAACAAGCGATTTATTCAACATCGTTATATATTTATTTGCTTTCTTAAATGCTATATCTGTACTCAACACAGAAATACTTTCATAACCTTCTAAATATTTTTTATCTGTTATTTTAAGATCAAATGTAGTATCAATTGTTGTATTTTGAATTGATATGTTTTTTTGTATCATAGGATCAATTTCAAGTGTTTTTACTACGATATTTACACTATCCAAAGAATCTTTATTTGTTTCCAAAAATGATGCCTGAATCATCAAACTTTTTAATTTTTTTGTTTGTACACCTACAGAAAGTTCAAATGGTTTTTGATACAAAGCTTGGTTTGTTGTAAAATTTTTAAATGTTCCTTTTATAATTTCACCATCTTCAAGTAAAGAAAATATACCTTTTTTAATAAGTACTTTTGGTATAGAAGAGTTTAAATTAAAGTAAACAAACTCACCATCTGCTCTTTTTTCATCAATTTTTTTCTCAGAATTAAAAAGTGGTTTGATTTGTTCATAATATCCTTTATATTTATCAAACTCTGCTTTATAATCTTTATTTAATTTCTCTTTTATTTCAGAAATATCAAGGTTTTTAAGTGATGTAAGATCGGTAAGACTATTTGATGAACTCTCTTTTTGTGATGAAGATTTTGATGGAGCTAAATTTTGATTTTCAAGTTTAGGAATATTTACAGAATTAGGGAAACTTATTTCATTAAAGATAAGATTTTCTACTACAACTCTTTTAAAAATCAAATCAGATACCGATATATCTATAGCGATATCTTTTATACTGATATTAGATGTTGTGTCCTCTTTATCTGTCACAGATACATTTTGAAGTGCCAAAGATGAATTGAAAATACTTGTAGAAAGTATTTCTATTTGTACTATTTTATTTGTTGATTTTGAAATAGCTTTTTCTATATTCAATTTAACCATATCATCAAAAATAAAGATTTTAAATAAACTTACCAATCCTAGTAAAAATACAATAACAAACAAGCCCACAAATCGAAAAGTTTTCGTTTGTTTCATCTCTTCATTGGTAAAAAATTGCAATTTATTTAAAAGAGGTATATTTTGGATTTTTATAGCTATTAAAGAACGATACTTTACAATTAAAAATGAAAAAAGTATATATACTATAGGAAACAGTGCTATAGAAACAGCAAAACTTCCCATCAAAATAGTATTATTAAATTGTGAAATTTGTCCAAAAGAGGTGTTGTACAAACTTGTGAATAATTCATAAAAACTAGTAGAGTTTAATACTATTGTCCCAAAAGTTGCAAATAGTGGATCTAAAACTAACCCTAAAATACCGAACAAAGAGATTGAAAGAGCAAAAACTCCAATATGTATATTGAGAACTAATAGAAATACTAATATGATAATATTATGTAAAGATACCAAAGGTGTAAAACCTACTATCATACCAAAAGCAATTGCTAGTGATATTTGCCATGGTTTGCCTGCATGATTTAAAGCATTCCATATTTTTTTTATTGTAAACATATTTTTCCTTTGCTATTGTAATAATTCATCTGCTACACCAAATTTATTGGCGGTCATCAAATGTATTTTTGGATGAAATTTTTGAATTTCATGTAATAAATTCAAGCTTAATTGCATTCCTACTTTGTATTCTTCTTCTATGCTCACATGCGAAGCTTTTGCCAAAATATCTATCCACTCTTGAGGGACATAAATCCCTGGGACATGCGAAGACAAAAACTGAGCAGTACGAAGTCTCGTAATAGGGAAAATACCTATGATTATTTGTGATTTTTTTCTATCATCATAAAATTCATTTTGTACATTTTGCATATAGCCTACTAATTGTTTTGCATTCTCTATATCGTATACAGGCTGAGTAATGATACCTCGTGTTCTATTAGAGACTTTCTTAAACATCTTTTTTTCTAATGATTTCATATTTTTAGCATAAGAATTGACGACAGAAAAAGGATATATCAGTTTTGGTTTACTTTTAAAAGGTTTACCAGCATAATCCATCCCATTATTAAAAGAGTTGATAATTTCTAAAAGCATATTAGAATTACTCTCAAATACCCCTTTTGCACGGGGTTGATCACTCATATGAGCAGGGTCACCAGTAAGGGCTAAAACAGCACGAATATCAAAATCATTTCCACCCAAAAGGTCACTTTGAAGTGCTATCTTATTTTTATCACGCATACTCATCGTTGCTATGACAGGTTTATTGAATTTTTGTTGTAACTTCACACTAGCAAACATAGCATTATATTTTAGTTTTGCCAAAGGATTATCCGTTGTACTAAATCCCGCTACTTTTTTATCCAAGCCATACTCTTCTATTTTATTTAAAATTGGATCCATAGTTGGCTCATGTGAGGGTGTCGTTTCTAAAGTAAGATATTTATCTTCTTCGAGTGTTTTTATCAGTGTTGTAAACATGTACTGTAACCTTTTGTGTTAAATCAATTTCTAACGTAAGTATAGATATAATTACTTTATATTATAACACAAAAGGTTTAAAAAATGAAATTGGCAGTATTTGATTTTGACTCAACACTTATGGATGGAGAAACGATTGATTTTTTCGCTCGTGAACTTGGACTAGAAAAAAAAGTAGCAGAGATTACAGATTTGGCGATGAATGGAAAACTAGATTTTTTCGAAAGTCTTATTACTCGAGTAGAACTACTCAAAGGGCTTGACTACTCTAAAGTTGTCGAAATAGGAAAAAATCTTCCTCTTATGCCTGGTGCATTAGAGATCGTCCCAGCACTTCAAGCAAAAGGCTATAAAGTTATCTGTTTTAGTGGTGGCTTTCGAGTTGGGACAACTCCAGCCAAAGAGGTTTTGGGACTCGACGCAGATTTTTCAAATGTTTTACACCACAAAAATGGCAAACTCACAGGACTTGTAGGTGGTGATATGATGTTTGATTATAGTAAAGGAGATATGATACAAAGACTCCAAAATATCTTAGGAATCTCAAGAGAAGATACTCTCGTCGTAGGTGATGGAGCAAATGATAGAAGTATGTTCGCTCAGGCAGATACACGAATAGCTTTTTGTGCAAAAGAGATCTTGAAAAAAGAAGCCAATATTATTATTGATACAAAAGATTTGAGAGAGATACTCAAACATATTTAAATTAAAATTTAAAACAATTAGGGATTATTCCATCTCTAATTGCATAAGATACATATCTTCCCCATCCAAGATTTCTATATTTACACTTTCACAATAGACACAAGCATATTCATTTTTTTTTAAAGTGGACTCTTTTTCACACTCATTACACTTGATCACTACAGGCTGTACATTTATAATAAAATCTGCAGTTTCACAGATTGTTTGCTCTTTAAATGTATCAAATGCAGTTTGTAACAAGTCAGGCTCAACACCACTCATCACTCCGATTTTTACGACAACTTTGGTGACTTTTGTAGCATTGTTCTTTTCTGCATTTTCTTCACAACTATTTAGAAGTGATTGTACTATAGAATACTCATGCATCTAACAAATCCTCGGCAGTAATTCACCCGTTGGTGATTCTAAAAATCTTTTCGTTCCATACGCACTCTTTAAAACTACTTTTTGAAGATAATTATCTGTAACTTTTCCTATTACTGAAGCATTTTCATTAAATGTTTTTAAGATTTTGAGTGCTTTTTGTTCATCCTCTTTTTGAATAGCGAGTACAAAAGTACCCTCATTTGCTAAAGCACTAGGTTCAAATCCAAGCATCTCACATACTCCAAATACCTCATCACTTATAGGAATACTTTCTTCTTCTACTTCTATACAAATATTTGACTGTTTTGACCACTCATTTAAGACAGCACTCACTCCACCTCGTGTAGCATCTCGTAATGCTGTTATTTTTATATTGGCATCGATAAGAGCTTTTACAATAGGATACAATGAAAAACAATCACTCTCTAAGTCACTACTCATATCTATCCCCTCACGAGCTGTAAATATAGTAGCCCCATGACACCCTATATCTCTACTAACCAAAATAGTGTCTTTAGTACTGATAGAATTGGAGCTAATATTTTCTTGTAAAACTTCTCCTATTCCAGTAGTATTGATAATAATTTTATCAATTGTCCCTTTTGGCATCACTTTGGTATCTCCACTCACAACAATCGCACCATTTATTTTGAGCTCTTCTTTCATAGTATCTACAATTTTTTTCAAATCATCTATAGAAAAACCCTCTTCTATTATCACACTACAAGTAAGATATTTAGGTTTTGCACCCATCATAGCCAAATCGTTACATGTACCACAAACAGCCAATTTTCCGATATTTGCCCCTGCAAAAAATAAAGGACTCACCGTAAAGCTATCTGTAGAAAAAGCCAATTTTCCTTTGTTTACATCTAAAATAGCAGCATCTTCACTTTTTTCTAATATCTCATTTTGAAAAGCTTTATAAAAAACTTGAGAGATAAGTGTATTGTTTTCATCACCACCATTCCCCATGGCTAAGGTTATTGTTTTATTCATAATATATTCCCAAATTTAAAATATGCAGCACACGCACCCTCACTACTTACCATACAACTTCCCATAGGATTTGAAGGCGTACATGCTGTTCCAAAAACTTTACACTCTTTTGGATTGGCTTTCCCTTTTAAAATATCACCACAGATACAGAGTTTATGATCATCTATAGTTGTTTTTGGTAAAACTGTATCATATACTTTTTCTGCATCGTATTGTGAATATTTTGCTTTTAAAATCAATGCACTCTTCTTTATATCTCCAAGACCTCTCCATCTAAAAGTATCTCTTGTTTCAAAAAAAGTATCATTTAATCTTTGGGCTTGTATATTTCCATCATAATTTACACTTCTACTATACTCAACTTCCAATTCACATCTCTTTTGTACAAATTGTTTTACAATCATCAAAACAGATTTCATAACATCCACAGGCTCAAATCCACTTACAACTACAGGCTTTTTATAATTTAATGGAAACTCTTCATATATTTTACTTCCAGTAATTACACTCACATGAGATGGTCCTATAAAAGCATCTATTGTATTAGTTTCATCATCCAAAAGTATTCTCATAGCTTCTGGTACTGTAATATGATTGATATGAAAAAGTATATTTTTTATCTCTTTTTTTATCACTTGATTTATAAGTGCCGATGTCATAGGGGTAGTTGTTTCAAATCCTATTGCAAAAAATATCACTGTTTTATCTTGGTTTTCATTTGCTATTTTTATACACTCCATTGGAGAATAAACAAATCGTACATCAGCCCCTTTAGCTCGTGCATCTTGTAAACTACCATTGGATCCAGGTACTTTTATCATATCTCCTAAAGTTACTAAAATTACATTTTTTTGTAAACTTAAAACATAAGCATGATCTATTCTTTCTTTTGGCATAACACACACAGGACAACCAGGACCATGGATAAAATTGATATTTGTAGGGAGAAGTTGTTTGAGTCCATATTTCATAATACTATGTGTATGTCCTCCACAAACTTCCATAATATTTATACTTTGAGGCAGTTTCAAAGCCTCTTTTTGTATCTCATTTGCTAATGCTTTTATGGTGTCAGCATCTCGAAAATCCTCATATAAATTTTTTAATTCTAATTTCATTTAAACAACTCGATTTGGACACTCTGCATCCTCAAGTATCGCCTTTTGCCTATCTTCTTCATTCATGATTTCTATAATTTCTTTGTAGGTTTCCAAAGATTCCATAGCATCCTCTTCATCTATTTTATTCATAATAAAGCCAATATGAAGCAATACATAATCCCCTATTTTCACACTATCTTCTTCCATCAAATCCAAACTAGCATCA
>Ga0193963_1001387_pt1 | contig 12072 bp, 8 predicted proteins | sample FB_6_MG_FD_140359 | JGI IMG/M metagenome (GOLD analysis project Ga0193963, IMG submission 140359) | Microbial mat bacterial communities from the Broadkill River, Lewes, Delaware, United States - FB_6_MG | ecosystem: Environmental > Aquatic > Freshwater > River > Microbial mats | place: USA...
ACATCGACACCTGAACTTGGTGTTCCGATCCGCTTTGCTGAAATCAGCAACATCACCGCGCTGTGTGAAGTGGCATTCACGACAGGCGGACTGATGCCTGAACTGTCATTTGGCTCCCACTTTTTTCAAGACCTTGTTGAAGCCGATATTTTCTATCTCGCGCTATTCCCTGAAAAGAAAGGGATCCATTTTGACAAGGAGTGGCTGGATCAACAACGCAACAGCCTTGAGGGGATCTTACCCTCCTATTCAAAATACAAAAGAGTGGTAAAAGTCGTTAAGCTTGACCAGCCCCTGCAACTGATGTCCGACATCATTAGCCAAAAGTTGATCTGCCTCTATAAGGACAACGATTAAAGAACTCGCAACAGCATGAAACAAAAAAAGCCCGGGACACCCGGGCTTTTTCAATATCAACAATGGAACAATTCGGGATTAGATAACACCCATCGCGACCATCGCCTTAGCAACCTTAATGAAACCAGAACAGTTTGCGCCGTTAACATAGTTACCAGGAGTACCAAACTCTTCAGCAGTCTCGTAACAAGACTGGTGAATATTTTTCATGATTTTCTGTAGACGCTCTTCCGTGTAATCGAACGACCAAGAGTCACGACATGCATTCTGCTGCATCTCAAGAGCCGATGTTGCAACACCACCAGCGTTAGCTGCTTTACCTGGACCGTATGCGATCTTCGCATCCAAGAAGATTTTTACACCCTCTGGAGTTGTTGGCATGTTTGCACCCTCGCCAACTGCGATACAACCATTCTCAACCAACATCTTCGCATCTTTACCGTTGATCTCGTTTTGGGTTGCAGATGGCATTGCCACGTCGCAAGGAATTTCCCAAATATTACCACCAGCAACATACTTCGCATCTTTGTGATAATTAACATAATCACTGATACGACGACGCTCAATCTCTTTCAATTGCTTAACGAGGTCAAGGTCAATGCCTGCTTCATGGTAGATGTAGCCGTTAGAGTCAGAGCATGCAACAACTTTACCACCGAGTTGAACGATCTTCTCAGTTGTGTAAATTGAAACGTTACCTGAACCAGAAACAACACAGGTCTTACCTTCGAAGCTATCGTTGCGAACCTTAAGCATCTCGTCTACGAAGAAGACAGCACCGTAACCAGTTGCCTCAGTACGAACAAGTGAACCACCCCAAGAGAGGCCCTTACCTGTAAGTACGCCAGCTTCCCACCGGTTAGTAATACGCTTGTATTGACCAAACATATAACCGATTTCACGACCACCAACACCGATGTCACCCGCAGGAACATCCGTATGCTCGCCAATGTGACGATAAAGCTCAGTCATAAAGCTTTGGCAAAAACGCATCACTTCGCCGTCTGAACGACCTTTAGGATCAAAGTCAGAACCACCTTTACCGCCACCGATTGGTAGGCCAGTTAAAGCATTCTTGAAGATCTGCTCAAAACCAAGAAACTTAACAATACCGAGATATACAGAAGGGTGAAAACGGAGACCACCTTTATAAGGACCCAATGCACTATTGAACTCAACGCGGAAGCCACGATTGATTTGCACCTGATTGTTATCATCGACCCAGGGTACCCGAAAGATAATTTGACGTTCAGGCTCACAAATTCGCTGGATAATTTTTTGATCTGCAAACTCAGGATACTTAACCAAAACAGGCCCAAGAGACTCAAGAACCTCAAGTACAGCTTGATGGAACTCCACCTCGCCAGGATTACGGTTCAGGACTTCTTGATAAATAGGGGCAACTTTTTCGTCAATAACTGGTGACATTAGGCTCTCCTTTGAGCTTTCGGTTAATTGATCATGCCAATGGTGATAATACTTCATTGCAACATACTGCAACGAATGTGTCGGCAAGTAATTTTAGAGCTCAACTGTTAAGCATCAAGTATGCCAACACTCAATTTAGGCAACAACAAAACCTTAACTACCCAGTACAGCGCAACTTTATTTTACCAGAGGAGATAACACAAGACGTATACGGAAAGGGCCGACATAGCACAAAACGCCAACTGAGTACCCACAGAGCACACAAGACTACTCACAAAAAAGGTCACATCATATCAACAGGATCAATATCTAAAACCAATGTCAAACGGGCACTAAGGTAGGTATTCCATTGCGGGGCATAGGCGATCAACTCACGCAAAGCTCTGCGACTTTGCCCCTTAAGGAGAATTTGCATTCGGTAGCGATTACGCAGACGAAACAGAGGGCAAGGAGCAGGGCCTAGTACTTCAACACCACTACACACCTCTGCTTGCGATTCCAAACCAGCCACCAGAGCATCAGCAGCACGCTCAACCTCTTGGCGATCAAGCCCAGATAGCACAAGATTGGCAAGACAGCCAAAGGGGGGATAGGATAAGAGCTGACGCAAAGGCAGCTCCTGTTTAGCAAAACGGAGATAATCATGATCGATAGCACACTGCAACACAGGATTATCAATAGAATAAGTTTGCACCACAACACGACCGGGGAGGTCAGCACGCCCAGCGCGACCTGCAACTTGCGCCAATAAAGAGAAACTACGCTCAGCCGAACGAAAATCGGGGAAATTCAATGCGGCATCTGTATCAACGACACCAACCAGCGTTACGGCAGCGAAATCGTGCCCCTTAGCAATCATCTGCGTACCAACAAGGATATCAACGCCCCGTCTTTCCATCCGTCCAACAAGAGCTTGCTGAGCGTTTTTAGCCGCAGTGGTGTCACGATCCATTCGCTCAATTCGAGCATCAGGATATAGCAACTGAAGTTCATCGGCTAAACGCTCCGTCCCCATCCCTTCAGGATCCATCGCCGCACCACCACACTGCGGGCACTCATCGGCGGGCGGTTGATGGTAATCACAATAATGACAGCGCAATTGCCCCAGCTTGCGATGCCACGTGAGGGTGATCTCGCAATTTGGACAGCGATAACTGGCACCACAATCACCGCAAAGCAGAAAAGGGGCGTACCCACGCCGGTTCAACAACAACAAACACTGCTGCTCACGCTCAAGTGTTTGGGTGATTGCATCGCGAAGTTCAGCTGACAAGCCCCCCTCCACTTCAGCATTTTTCATATCAACCAGCGTCACCTCGGGCAAGGGACGCTCTCCCACGCGCTTTGTTAACGATAAACGTTGCAACAATTGATCTTCAGCGCGTTGCCAACTCCCCAATGATGGAGTCGCACTGCCCAACACCACAGCAACGCCCTCCATCTGCCCTCGCATCAGTGCTAAATCACGCCCCTGATAGCGAAAACCTTCACTTTGCTTGTAGCTATCGTCATGCTCTTCATCGACAACAATAATCCCTAGCCGAGACAAAGGCGCAAAAATAGCCGAACGGGCGCCAATGACAATATCAACTTCATCACGTACTACAGCTCGCCACATATCGAAGCGTTCGGCCGTCGACATGCCGGAATGGAGCACACCAACACGTACGCTCTCCTGCTCAAAACGAGCACGAAAACGGCCAACAAGTTGCGGAGTTAAGGCGATTTCAGGCACCAACACCAACGCCTGTTTTTTCGCTGACAACACACCACGAATCGCCTGAAGATAAACCTCTGTCTTTCCGCTCCCCGTCACACCATGCAACAAAAACGGCTTGAACTTTTCAGCCACCGATGCTGCTGCAATTTGAGCCACAGCAATAGCCTGTTCATCATTTAAGGGCCAATCCTGATCGGCAACAACATCAATGCCAACAAAAGGATCGCGTTGAGACTCCTTCTGTCGACAAGTGATAAGCTCAAGGGCTTCTAAGCGCTGCAATACGGTATAGGGCGAAGGAAACTGTTGTCGCAAGGCATCGAGATCAATCGGCCCATGGTTTTCGATCCAAGCCAAAATCTCTTTCTGCAACGATCCACGTAGCGTCAACTGCATATCGGTACGGGAGTAAACACGAACGTGCTTAACCTTGGGGGCTGCGGTCAGTGAACCGAGCCCTGCGGGCAAGGCTGCCTTAAGTGCCAAGCCAAGAGGAAAAGCATAATAGGCACTGGCACGGCGAACAAAGGTTAACAATTCTGGCTGCAACAGCGGCTCATCATCAAGAACTTCAGCAATCGGCTTTAACTTTGTCCCATCTTCAACATCTATAGCTTCCAAAACTACGCCGACAGCAAACCGACGACCGAGAGGCACACGAACACGTCGACCAACCAACAAAACATCAGCGTGAACTTTATCGACAAGATAATTAAGGGGCTTAGGCAGTGGTGCTAAGATTGAGACAACGACAACTTTAAACACAAATACCTACTCCACCACTAAGACATACCAACAAAAGTAACCACAACAGACAAGAGATCATGACTCGCCAACCAAACAACCATCTACATGTTTGCTGAAGCCAAATAATGGTGCAATCCATCCAATTCAGTCATCAGTTGCTTGAAATCGGCACCATCCAAACTTTGAGCACCATCACACAACGCTCGCGCTGGATCATGGTGAACTTCAACCATTAAACCGTGTGCCCCAGCAACCAAGGCTGATTTAGCCATAATTGGCACGAGAGAGCGAACCCCTGTTGCGTGACTTGGATCAACAATAATTGGCAAATGACTCAGCTGGCGAACCAACGGCACCACAGACAAATCAAGAGTGTTACGTGTTGCCCGCTCAAAGGTACGGATACCCCGCTCACACAGGATTACCTGCGAGTTACCCTCAGCTAAAATATATTCAGCTGCGGCCAAAAACTCCTCAATCGTTGCGCTCATACCGCGCTTTAACAGCACTGGGAAATTAAGCCTGCCAACCTCTTTCAGCAGATCGAAATTTTGCATGTTGCGCGCGCCGATCTGCAACAGATCGGCATATCGACAAACATCATCAAGTTGGCCAATTCGCATCACCTCCGTCACAACGGGCATCTGCACGGCATCACCGGCCTGACGAAGAAGCTTCAACCCCTCGACACCCATCCCCTGAAAAGAGTGCGGCCCAGTGCGCGGTTTAAATGCTCCACCACGAAGAATTTGTGCTCCAGCCTGCTTCACCGCTTCGGCACTGGCCATCATCTGCTCTTCACTTTCGATCGAACAGGGACCAGCCATCATCACCGGCGCACACCCATCACCAACACTTACCGCCCCCACTTTGACAACCGTTGGCTGTGGATGAAAATCGCGTGACACTAATTTATACGGCTTACTGACATGGATCACCTCACGCACACCCGACAGATTGCGAATGGTGGCATCATCCACATAGCCCTGATTTCCAAGAACTCCAATAGCCGTACGTTCACTACCAGGAATTGGTTCTGGCCGTAAGCCCATCTCTCGAACCGCTAACTTGACCTGTTCAACATCACAATCCTGAGCACTATGATCCATAACGATAAGCATGAACAACTTCCCCCTTAAGGTAATTATAAATTCAATAACACCTCACACTAACGGTGGCGCAAGACGAATTCAAGATTTTTCACCACCCATTACACAAAATCAGAACCCTTCACGAAACACTAGCCCTCCACACTTGAGTGCAAAACATAAACTTTAGCCACCCATTAATCCCGCCCTAAAAGCGAGAAACGGCTCCATTACGCGAGACATTAACGATGAGCGAATACACACCGTGAACTCATTGCCTTTCGCCAAGGTCCATGCTAATCTCCGGCGAGATTCGGACACATCTAGCTACAAAAAAGTGTGTCCACAGCCCCACTTACAACACTGGATCGACACTATGACGCAACGCAAAATCCAAATTCTTTCACCAACTTTCATTGATGCAGCGAACCTAACCAAAGGGCAAGATTTAAGCGAACTGTTCCCCATCGAACAACCTTTGGCTCTTGAGATCGGTTGTGGCATTGGTGACTTTATTATCCAACGCGCAGCCCAACAACCAACAATAAACTTCCTCGCCATCGACATCTACAATAAGGGCTGCTATAAAACCTGCCGCCGTGTTGACGAGAGCGGACTAACCAATGTGCGTGTCATGCGCATGGAGGCGCGCTACCTATTAAGCCATTTTGGCTTTGCAGATATGCTGACGGCAATCTACATCAACTGTCCTGATCCGTGGCCAAAAAAACGTCATCTAAACCGCCGACTGGTTAACCACACGTTTCTGACTCAAATGCTTTACTACTTAAAGCCATCTGGTGACCTTTATTTTATTACCGATGTCGAAGATTACGCACAACAGGTAGCAGAGATCTTCCCCACCGTTGACGGTTACGACAATCAACTAGCAAGCCCTTACACCTTAGAGCTGTCGGACTATCCTCAGTCTAAATACATGCGTCGCTTTTTGGCGCAAGGGCTGCCAATTCATTATCAACACCACCAACGACAGGCGGACTTCATCCTGCCAAACGAAAAAGTACCAGCCATCGAAATGGGCTTTCGCAACCGACATACCCTGGAGGGGTAATGAGACCATATCTATCAAAAGCATTCGCAGGAACGGCTGGCACCATTAAAGACACACCTGCCAACTTCATCGTTGAAGAGATTCCCGCCTACGAACCATGCGGAACAGGAGAACATCTTTTTTTACGTGTGGAGAAGCAAGGGATGGGGACGTTTGCGATGATGCAATGTATCGCCAGCGCCCTTGGCATTAAAGAAAAAGAGCTTGGCTACGCTGGCCTCAAAGACGCACAAGCCATCACGCGGCAATGGATTTCGCTCCCCAACGTTGCACAAAGCAGAATTGACGCACTGGCCCTTGACAACATCACGATTCTTGCCACTAGCCACCACACCAATAAACTTCGCCTTGGCCACCTACGCGGCAACCGTTTTCACATTCGCATTCACAATGTTGTTGACGATGCCGAACAACTCGCCCTCGACACCTTACACGTTCTTGAGCATACTGGTGTACCCAATTTCTTTGGCGAGCAACGCTATGGTGCTTTGAACAACAACCACCTTATTGGTCGCGCCATCCTTCAAGAAAATTTTGAACATGCCGCTAAGCTCGTTATCGGTGACCCAGAAAAGATCACCAATGAACGCTGGAAAATGGCCGCAGAAACATATCAAAACGGTGACTATGAAGGCGCACTTGCTGCCTTTCCTGGCCGCTTTCGCGACGAACGCCGCCTACTTCACACCCTATTACGCGGCAAAAACCATCGTCAAGCCGTACTTGCACTACCACGCAAACTACTGCGCCTCTACCTATCCGCCTACCAATCACACCTTTTCGACACTCAGGTCGCCATGCGCCTTGATTCGATTGATACGCTTTGGCCTGGCGATATTGCCTATATCCACCAAAAAGGTGCATGCTTCCGCGTCGAAGAGATTGAAGCAGAACAACTTCGAGCTGACCGACTAGAGATAAGCCCTTCAGGACTGCTTCCTGGACACAAAGCGATGATAGCGACCCGACAAGCTGGAATCATAGAACAATCAATTCTCGACAAAGAGAACCTTGCTAGTGACGCCTTTACAAAACTTACTGGGCTGAAGCTTAGCGGCGAGCGCCGACCACTGCGAGTACCTGTCGAAGAAGTGAAATGCCAGCTAAACCAGCATAACGAGGAAAATATTCTTGACCTGAGCTTTTCCCTCCCCGCAGGGTGCTTTGCCACAACAGTCCTCCACGAGGTGATGAAAAACCCTGTCTAGCAAACAGGACATTCCGCGGCAAAAACATAACAATGCGAAGCGTTATATTTTTAGAAACACGCGTATACGCCTTTAGTGGCGCCGATTAATAGCAACTCGGCCTTTTTAAACTTGTTATTTTCACTTAACGGCTTGACAGTTATAAAACAACATTCTATATTTTACACAAGCACTTATTTTGTTGCGCAACAATATCCAGAACGAGGCTACGTAAACGCAACTAATCGACCAATTCGGGCAGAGAGTATCAACTCGTGAGAAGCAGAAAAGCACTTTTCGCTTGCAGCATATTTCGCAAATTTTACCATCTGTACTTGACAAGAGAAAAACAATTCTATACATAGGCCAGCAGACGTTCATTTAAGTTATCGGTCACACGCATTTGGGGAATAAAAAATGCCCGCCAAAAAAGACAAATCAGAATATATCATTCAAGCCGTCTCGCACGCCTTGGACTTGCTTGAGCAATTCCATGACGATGTCGACGAACTCGGCGTTACCGAGCTAAGCAAGCGGCTAAAACTACATAAAAACAATGTATTTAGGCTACTCGCAACGCTCGAATCCCGTGGCTACATTGAGCAAAATAAAGCCACAGAAAACTACCGTCTCGGTCTAAAATCTCTTGAGCTTGGTCAAACATTCATCAAGCAAATGGGTTTATTACGTCAGGCGAAGTTAACACTTGAGCAACTGGTTCACGAATGCAACGAAACAGCCTATGTGGCTATCTTCAAGGAAAACCATGTTGTTTATCTTGATGTTGTTGAAACAGATATGACAGTGCGAGTTGTGTCACGTGTTGGTTCACGGTTGCCCGCTTACTGCACGGCTGCGGGAAAAGTTCACTTGGCAAATCTTTCCGAAGAGGAACTTGATGCCCTGCTAACTAAAAACCTTGAAGGCTTCACCCCGAACACCCACACAACACTTTTAGGCCTAAAAGAAGATCTAAAAAACATACACGAACAAGGGTTTGCCGTTGACAACGAAGAGCTCGACCCTGGTGTTCGCTGCATTGCTGCCCCGATTCGCGATTACACACGGCGTATCGTTGGCGCAATTAGCCTTTCGGGTCCATCAATGCGCTTCACCTCAGAGCGGATGGAAACTGAATTGACCCCGCTGGTTGTTGATGCGGCGGCAACACTTTCGACGCGCTTAGGTTATCGTCAATAGCGACCCATACAGTGTAACAAGAGAACAAAAAAAGCCTGCGGATCTCCGTAGGCTTTTTTTATTTGCCTTACCATCAACGACTCTCAATCATCATAATTCTCTATAAATAGCATCTACCTGACGCTGTAAATTATCCAGCCCCAGCGAATTATTGATCACATAATCAGCTCGAAGGGCTTTTTCACATTGTGGCATTTGCGAATCGACTCGATTTTGCGCTGCGGCAATATCACACCGATCACGCTGTTGCAAACGTTGCAATTGCACGTCATCATCAACAATCACTGCCAACACCTTATCGACTCGCGACTCAGCCCCAACCTCATAGAGTAATGGCGCTTCATAAACAACCAAACCGCCAGTTGATTTCTGCTGCGTAACAGCTTGCTGCAAACATTGTTGCGACAACCGCGCAATAGCAGGATGCATAATGGATTCTAAATCTTGCCGAGCACAAGGGTCACTAAAAACAAGATCACCTAACTTTCGCCGATTAAGTGTCCCATCACAATTTAAAATCTTGTCACTAAACCGTTGCACTAGCTGCAACAACACAGGACTCTGTGGCAAGACAAGCTGGCGTGACAACTCATCGGCACTAACAACAAGAGCACCCTTATCCGCCAACATTTTGGCAACCGTACTTTTGCCTGCCGCAATGCCTCCAGTAACACCTAAAATCATACAAACTCCATAGCTAACTTATTAAAACTAGGGGATTATCTCTACCTATCTATATTGACATCATCCATAAACCATGGTAGCGTTCTTGCTTCCGAAATAGCGATATACCATGCAGTTTATCAACTTCAATTCGTAATTACCAATATTCACTCAAGGAGAAACAATGAAACACGAACAGTCAAATAACTACTTTTCTCAGGCGAAACAGGTTATCCCCGGTGGCGTTAACAGCCCTGTTCGTGCTTTTAAATCAGTTGGTTGCGACCCTCTTTTTATCGAAAAATCAGCAGGTTCGCGTATTTACGATGCGGACAACCAATCCTACATTGATTATGTTGGTTCATGGGGACCAATGATTCTGGGCCATTGCCACCCAAAGGTTGTTGAGGCGATCCAATCCGCTGCAAGTAGCGGCGCATCGTTTGGCGCTCCAACCTATAAAGAGATCGAACTTGCCAACATGGTCTGCGAAGCATACCCCAACATTGAAAAAGTACGCATGGTTTCTTCTGGCACAGAAGCGACTATGAGTGCTATTCGACTCGCTCGCGGATGCACAGGTCGCGATAAAATTTTAAAATTCGACGGATGCTATCACGGTCACGCTGACTCGTTGCTTGTTAAAGCAGGTAGCGGTGCTGCAACATTTGGCGTGCCGACCTCTCCAGGTATTCCAGCGGACTTTGCTAAGCACACCTTAACGGCAATCTACAACGATTTAGCAGACGTTAAATCTATTGTCTCCCTCAATAAGGATGAAATTGCCTGCATCATCCTTGAGCCAATTGCCGGGAACATGGGCTGCGTACCACCTGCCGAAGGCTTCCTACAAGGGCTCCGCGATCTATGTACGGCTGAAGGAATTATCCTCATCATCGATGAAGTGATGACAGGTTTCCGCGTTGCTTACGGTGGTGCTCAAGAACGCTTCAATGTTCGCGGTGACCTTGTTTGCCTTGGCAAAATCATTGGTGGTGGCCTTCCTGTTGGTGCGTTTGGTGGCAAAAAAGAATTAATGGATCAACTTTCACCCGAAGGCGGCATCTACCAAGCGGGAACACTTTCAGGTAATCCCCTTGCAATGAGTGCCGGAATTGCCACTTTAACCCTCTTGCAGGAAGAGGGTTTTTATCAACAAATTGAAGAGAAGAGTGCATTCCTTGAAGCGGGATTACGTCAAGCAGCAACTGCTGCCGGCGTGACAACCTGTCTTCAGCGCGTAGGTGGTATGTTCTGCACCTATTTCTGCGAAGGACCTATTAACAATTTCAACGATGCGCTCAATAGTGACACAGATGCATTCAGTCGCTATTTCCGCTCAATGCTCGACTCTGGTGTCAACCTAGCACCCTCACAATTTGAAGCTGGGTTTATGAGTATTGCACACAGCCAAGAGGATCTAGAGCAAACCATTGAAGCTGCGGCTAAAGCGTTTAGCACCATCTAAGTCAGCTGTTTTTATCTCGACTTGCGGTGCCCACAAAGCAAGGTGCCGGCACTGCAAGTCGAGAATCTATTTACAAAGACAACCATAACCGTTAGAGTTATGGCCTAGCTTCACGCACCCGTAGAGCAGAGATGATATTTTATTTTAATGACTCAACCTAACTGATTGATTTCAACACAATAGAGAGTCCTATGGAAAACATTCTCGAACAAACTGTTGAAAATGCGCTGATTAGCTTTACTAAGCTGTTGAAAAATGTCAGCTATTATCCTGACGGCCACCCCTCTCTCAATCAAGCAATCAGCCACTCGTTAGAGCTATTTTCAAGCATCACTCTGGGCAATCAGCAGGAACTGAATCTCACCATCTCTCGTCAAGGCTTCACCCTTGAGGGCAATCTTCTCAACTGCAAAAGCCCACTGCCGGCAACATTAGCAGAGCGATTATTTTTTCACAAAATCAAAACATTAACAATACTGCCTGAACTCATTGACCAGCACCTGCTAATTTTCGCACGAACTCTATGTAAAGAGCCTTCCGCGATAGCCAAAGAGGGCGGCATCACAAGCATACTCGACCAGAAACGCATCTCAACCATTGCGGTCAACGAACACAACCTCACCGCCATTCGTGAGCGACAAAAGAGCCTTGACCAAGCGAAGGGGAACGGCAACAACCAAACCAACACGAGCGGGATCAACTCAACTCCAGAGATCTCAGCGCGCGATGTTTCCCTCAACGCACTTATTACTCGACTGGATGAAATCCTAAAATCTCCATCACAAAAGAATGAAAGCCCATTTTTGCACGGCCTAAAACAACTCATTCAGGCATTGCAACAGTTTCTAGCACGAGGCGAACGACTACAAGCCCTACGGGTGATACACCAACTCGACACATGGATAACCCAACCCGCCACGCCACAACGTTATGCTGATGTACTTTGTCAAGCTGTCCACTCCATGAGTGATGAACCATTGATCGATCTGTTAATTGAAAATGCAACGGACTGCAAAGGGCAAACGTTAGCACAAAATATCATTCTTCACCTCGGCGACAACGTTTCAACACTGCTCCTAAATCGCCTCACCAAAGAGATTGACAATAAATTACGTAAATTTCTAAGCCAACTACTTATCGAC
>Ga0193963_1001388_pt1 | contig 12069 bp, 14 predicted proteins | sample FB_6_MG_FD_140359 | JGI IMG/M metagenome (GOLD analysis project Ga0193963, IMG submission 140359) | Microbial mat bacterial communities from the Broadkill River, Lewes, Delaware, United States - FB_6_MG | ecosystem: Environmental > Aquatic > Freshwater > River > Microbial mats | place: USA...
TCCAAAAATTACTATGGTTGACGCTGAAAGATACTTACATGATGGTGGATGGGATTTATCTAAAAGATATTTCATGACTGCTGCAAATGCAAGAAACATCATTTCTGTAATTGATACTAAAGAAGGTAAATTAGTTGCTAATATTCCTTCACAAGGTAACAAACCTCACCCAGGTAGAGGTGTAAATGTTGATTCTAAACAATATGGTCCTATTTGGGGAACAGGTCACATCGGTTCTAACGATATCGTATTTATTGGTACTGACCCTGTAAACCATGCTAAAAATGCTTGGAAAGTTGTTAAGAAAATTGCACTTCCAGGAAAAGGTGGAGGTAACCTATTTATTAAAGGTCACCCAAATTCACCATACATTTTTGCTGATAGACCAGTTAATCCAGACAGAAAATTACAAACTCAATTATACGTAATTGACAAAGAGACTTTAGAAGTTGTTAAAACTCTTCCAATTGATAAAAAATATTTAACGTCTGCATTTACTGCTGATGGTAAAGAAGTTAAATCAAGAGGACCAGTTCACTTTGAATTTAATGCTGATGGTTCTGAAGTATGGACTTCAATCTGGGGTAACAAGCTTAAAGCATCTCCAATTTTAGTTTATGATTCAAAAACATTAAAATTAAAAAAAGTAATTGATGATAAAAGATTAATTACTCCTACAGGTAAATTTAACGTAACGAACACAATGAACGATACGTACTAATTTTTCCTCTTACGTAATACCAAGCTTCGGCTTGGTATTATACCTCTTCAAAAAATTTATTTCATTCAAAGGATTCTCAAATGAAAACAAAAATCCTAATTAAATCTTTTTTAGTAACTCTTTTTTTATGTAATGCACATGCAGTAGATAGTGCGGCAGGACATATGGTTGAAGCATTGCCTAAAAAAGAAGTTGGAAAAGAGTTGTACAATCAATATTGTGCAGATTGTCATCATAAAAAAAGAATTGGGCTAGATGGTCCACCACTAATTCCAAAATTTTTACGAAAATATCAAGAAAAAGACTTAGCTGCAAAAATTAAAAATGGATTTCCTCAAACACTTATGCCAAAGTATGAGTTTTTAAATCCATACCAACTTAATCAAATTGCTAGATATATTAAATCTCCAATTAAAGAAAAAATCGTTTGGGGTGATAAAGAGATTAAAAACTCTATTACATCTTTTAATGATCCTCTTAAACCTTTAGATATTAAAGATATTGAACAAGTATTACCAGTAGTTGAAAGAGATGGTGATAAAGTTTGGATTATGGAAGATACACGAGTTCTAAGCAGGTTTTACTTGGACAATGTTCATGGTGGTATTAAATATACTATGGATGGTGAAAATATTTATGTCCCTACAAGAGATGGTTGGATTCAAAGATACTCTTTAAAAACTGGTCAAAGAATGAATAAGGTAAGAGCTTGTATTAACCTTAGAAATGTTTCTCTAAGTAGAGATGGAAAGAATGTTTTTGCTACTTGTTTATTACCTGAACAAATGGTTGTATTTGACTCAATGACAATGAGTCCTAAAAAAATCACTGAAGTAGATGGAAAAGTTTCTGCATTATATGAGTTTTACTCAAAAGATGAAGCAATTTTTACATTTAGAAATAAACCTCTAATGGCAAAAGTTGATACAAAAACATTTGATATTACATATACAAAAATTAAAGAACCTATTGAAGACTTCTTTATTGATCCATTTGAAGACTATCTAATTGGTACAGCAAGACGTGGAAAAGTTCTAAGTGTATATGATTTAAAAAACTTTGAACCAGTATTTGAACATAAAATGGAAGGAATGCCTCACTTATTCTCTGCTACATATTGGTATAATAATGGGAACTTCTATTTTGGAACACCACATATTAGAAAACCATATGTAACTGTTTGGAAAATGTATGATTGGAAATTTGAAAAACAAGTAAATATTGGAGGAGATGGTTTCTTTGTTAAAACACATCCTTTCACACCGTATTTATGGGCTGATAATGGAAGTGATGAATTAGTTTTAATTAATAAAGACGACTACTCAATTAAAAAAATGGTTCCAAGAAAAGGTCAACAATATATTCATACAGAGTATAGTGGTGATGGTAAATATACATATTTAAGTATTTATGAAAAAGACGGAGCAATTGTTGTACTTGATACTAAAACATTTAAAGAATTAGCATCATATCCAGCAAATATTCCTGTTGGAAAATATAACTTTATAAATAAAAATAGAGAGTTTTATCCAAGATTATTTGGTTGGGATATATTTAAAGAAAAATGTAACAATAAATTACCTTGTGAAAATGTAAAATTAAATGCATATGAACAACAAAGTTTAAAAGACTTCTTAAAAGCAAAAGGAAGTAAGTAATGAAATCACTTTTTACCCTATTAATATTACTTGGGCTAACAACTCAAATAAATGCACAGAAAGTTTTTGCGACAGTTAACAATGAAGAAATTACGATAAAAGATATTAATGGAATGTTAAAATCATTTAAAGAAACGCGTTCTTTTTCAGAATTACCGCAACAACAAAGAGATCTTATTATTGATCAAACTATTGAAAATAAGATTTTACTACAAAATGCAAAAAAAGAAGGAATTGAGACTCATCCATCTTATATCGAAGCTCTAAATAACTTTAAGAGAAAAATGATTGTAGAAACTTGGATGAAAAACAATTATGCAAACTTAGAAATTACTCACAATGAAATTAAAGATTACTATAATAAAAATAAGAATGAGTTTGATAAAAAAGAACAAGTTAAAGCAAGACATATTGTTGTAGCAAAAAAAGAAGAAGCTTTAACTTTAATCAAAAAACTCAATGACTCAAAAGATGATTTACAAAAAACATTTATAAAACTTGCTAAAGAAAACTCTATTGGACCTTCTGCACCAAAAGGTGGAGATTTAGGTTGGTTTGGAAAAGGTGCAATGTTAGAGTCTTTTTGGAATGAAGCTAAAGTTCTTGATATTAATTCTTATTCAAAAAAACCAGTACAAACTAATTATGGATTTCATATTGTTTTTGTAGATGCCAAACAACCTGCATATACAATCCCATTAGAGCAAATAAAAGAAGTAATTATAAATAAAATAAAAATGAAGAAATTTCAATCAGTTATAAGTAAAAAAATAGCTAAATTAAAAAAAGAGGCTATTATTAAAAAATAGCCTTTTTTGGGGTTACAAGAATCGTAACCCTGCTCCTATAATTAATGATAATACAATAGTCAAAACAACTGTTAATATATTATACATTTTATCGCTAACTTCCATCTTTGTTTCAAGAAATTCTACTATTTTCATTGCCGGATAAATCATAAATATTAAAAGTACAATAGAAAAAACTAAAGTCATTACAATTTCCATTTAATCTCCTATAAGTTTTTATTTATTTTACCCTATTTAGACTATATTTAATTGATGGTAATCAATTAAATGATTATTTGATTATGTTACTATTATTCACTTAAAAATAAAGGAGTACAAAATGTGTTTTTCAAAAAAAATACCACTTGTACTAATGTTTTTTCTTACTCTAAGTTTTGCACAAGAACCAGAGGGAGAAAAAATATTTAAACAATATTGTTGGGGTTGTCACCACCAAACTTCAGTGGCCTTTGGTCCTTCATTTGAAGAAATTGCAAATAAAAGGACTGTAGGTGAAATACAAGGGCATATAATCGCTCCTAAATCTACATATAAACAATTAGGTCATAAAAGATCAGTAATGCCAAGTTTTAAAGATGAACTATCTCAGAATGACTTAAATGAAATTACGAACTTTATTATGTCATTTAAATCAAAAGAGGCTAAATAATGTTCAGATTATCAAATTTAATAAAAACAACTTTAGAAAACGAGAAATCAAGAACTTTAAATGGTTCAATAATGATATGGAACTTTACAAATAGGTGTAATTTACTTTGTCATCATTGTTATAGTAAAGCTGACGCAAATGAAAAAGATACTTTAACACTTGAAGAAATAAAAAAAACAATAACTAAACTAAAAGCTGGTGGAGTTAATTTTGTAATTTTTTCAGGAGGAGAACCTTTATTAAGATCTGATATATTTGATATTGCACAATGTATGAAAGATAATGGAATTATGACATACCTTTCCACAAATGGAATGTATATAAAAAAGAATAATGTTGATAAAATCATTGATACCTTTAATTATATAGGTATTTCTATAGATGGTATTGAAGAAGTACATGATTACTTTAGAGGTCAAAATGGAGCTTATGCAAAATCTATTGCAGCAATAAAACTTATTCAAGAACATGGTGGAAACGCTGGTATAAGATTTACTATTACAAAAGAAACACAAGATAGTTTTTATAAGATGTTTGAACTTTGTGAAGAATTAAATGTAAATAAATTATATCTTTCACATTTAGTTTACTCTGGTCGAGGAGAAGATAATTTAAATATCGATATTTCTAAAGAACAAAGAAGAGAATATGTTGATTTTATAATCGATAAAGCCTTTGAATATTATGAAAATGATAGTAATATTGATATCGTTACAGGTAATATGGAGATGGATGCCATCATACTTCTAAATAGATTTAAAGAAAGATACCCTGATAAGGTTGAACTATTAGAAAGTAAGCTAAAATCTTGGGGTGGAAATTCAGCAGGAAATAGACTTGGAAATATGGATTGGGCTGGAAATGTAAAACCAGATCCATTTTTCCCATTTACAATTGGAAATTATTTAGAAACACCTTTTGATGAGATTTGGACTTCAAAAGAAAATGAATTATTAAATAAATTAAGACAAAGTCCTAGAGAAATCAAAGGAAAATGTTCAACATGTGACTATATTGATATTTGTAATGGAGGTTCTAGATCTAGAGCTTATGCAATTACAGGTGATTTATGGGAAGAAGACCCATCATGTTATTTAACACAAGAAGAAATTAGGAGATAAATTAAATGAAATTTTTTAAATTAGCTTTAGCTGCTGTTATAGCAGTAAGTACAGTATATGCGAAAGAAAAGATATTTGTAGTAGAAAGAGAAGATTCATCTCTTGCAACAATTATTGATGATGTAAAAAGTACAAGAATTTTAAATATGCGAAATATGAATCATGGTGTTGTAAAGTTTGAAGGGAAAGATGGATATGTAATTTCAAGAGATGGATATGTAATTAAATTTGATCCTATTTCTGAGAAAATATCTAATGAATATAAAACTTCAAAATCTGCAATTGGATTTGTTATTGGTAAAAAATACGTTGCTGTTGCAAACTATGATGATAAAAGTGTTGACATTTTAACAAGAGATTTAGAGCCAATTAAAAAAATTAAAACAAACTCTAAAAATGTTGGAATTAAAATTTATAAAAACTATTTAGTATTTTCGCAAATGGATAATGACACAATCTCAGTTTATAAAGATATGACTGAAGGAAAAGATAAACCAAACTTCCAAGTTCATAAAGAGTTTAAAGATGTAGGTGAATTACCTTTTGATGCAATGATTAAAGATGGTAACTACATTGCTGGGTTCTTTACATCAAAACATTATGGTGTAGTTGATTTAAAAACAATGACATTCAAAAAAATAAAAATATTCTTAGATGAAAATAGAAAAATGGTTTTAAAAGTTCCTCACTTTGGGTTTTGGTCAATTGGTGGAGATAAAGTATTTGTTCCTGCCGTTGGTGATAATAAAGTGTTAGTATATGATAATGAATTTAATTTTATCAAAAATATTGAAACAAAAGGGCTTCCTGTATTCACAAGTTTAAGTCCTAAAAAAGACTACTTAGCAGTTACTTATTCAGGGAAAGATTTTCCTACAATTCAAATTGTTGATACAAAAACATTAAAAATTGTAAAAACATTTACATTTAATGGAAAAGTTTTACACGTTAGATGGTCAAATAAAACTCACAACTTATATGTTTCAGTAAATGATTCAAATACAGTAGCACTAATAGATACAAAAAAATGGGTTAAAGAAAAAGAAATTTTAGATGTAAAAAAACCTTCAGGGATATTTATATATGAGGATGGAAAATAAAATGGCAAACGTATACTTAACAGGGGCAGGTCCTGGTGATGTTGAATTAATGACATTAAAAGCAGCAAGAGTTGTAAAAGAAGCAGATGTATTAATTTACGATAGGCTAGCAAACCCTGAAATATTAGATATGGCACAAGAACACTGTGAAATGATTTATGTTGGAAAACAAGATGGCCGACATCCAGTCCCTCAAGATGAAATAAATGAAATCATTTATCAATCATCTTTAAAATATGACAATGTAGTAAGATTAAAAGGAGGAGACCCTTTTGTATTTGGACGTGGAGGAGAAGAAGCTATTTATCTTTTTGAAAGAGATGTAAAGTTTGAAATTATTCCAGGAATCACTTCTTCAGTTTCAGTACCAGCATATGCAGGGATTCCAGTTACACATAGGGGAGTTACAACATCATTTAGAGTTGTAACGGGACATGAGACACCTGATAAGAAAATATCTCAAGTAGAATGGCAAACATTCTTAAATGATGAAACAATTGTATTCTTAATGGGATTCCATAATATTGGACTGATTACTAGAAAACTAATAAAACTTGGGAAAGATAGAAATTATCCATGTGCTGTAATTTCAAGAGGTTCTACTCCAGAACAGCAAGTTCTAGTATCAACTTTAGAGAATATTGCAAAAGAATCAAAAGGAATGCCTACCCCTGCTATTATAGTTGTTGGGGAAGTTGTTAAATTAAGAGAAAAACTTAAGTGGTTTAAATAACCACTTAGTCTCTTAAGAGAAAAAAGATTCTAATTTCACTTTATCTATAGTCTTAGCTTTACTATCAATTAAACCTTCATTTTTAAATACTCTTAATATTCTAGAAAGTGTTTCAGGTGAAATATTTAATATTTCAGCAACGATTATATTCTTTGTATTGAAAAAGTCCTCTGTATGATCACATAAGTATTTTGCTATTCTTTCTTTAGAGTCTAATACAACATGTAAAGATACTAGCTTTTCAAGGTTTCTAATTTTTTTGATAAGTGATGTTTGAATTACAAATGACAATTCAGGATCAGAGTATATCAACTCTTTTAACTTCTCAAAATCGATTCTAAGTAATTCACTATCTGTAAAACATTGTGCTGTTGCAGGATAAGGAATATTATCAAAATTTGCTACCTCAGCGATAAGTTCATTTTGATGAAAATACTTCATTACAATTTCTTTATCATTTGAAGCAGTTTTATATAGCTTGATAATACCTTTTGTAAGTACATAAAGATATTTAGATTCGTCACCTTCATAAAAAAGTATATTATCTTTTGATAGCTTTAAAGGAGTAGTTATTTCTTCAATTTTTGAAATAGTTTCATCACTTAAATCTTTAAATAAAAAAAGATCTTTTAATTTAACTTTCACTAAAACTCCTAGTTTTAATATAATTATATTATTTTTTTAGGAATTATAGTGAAATAATTATGTTAAATACCTGACTTAAATTAATTATTTGTTAAATCTAATTTATAAAAATAAAAATATATACAATTTTTATTTAAACTCAAAGTATTCTTTTACCCATTTTTTCTCATCTTCAGTTTGCAATATAATCTTTGTAACTGGTTTTTTATTCTCATCCAGAATAAACAATATGTTATTTTCTAATTTAAGAAACTCTTTCCCCCACTGCTTCTCTAGTTGTTCTAATCTTAAAAAGATATCTTTTGCAGGTGGTTTTTCTTTTATACCTGTGATTTTACTTTTAATTGAAAAGCCACCTGCCCTTTTTTCAACTACATAAGGCATATGTTTTTGTAAGATTGGATATATTCTCTCATTTTTATCTGAAGGCATTCCTTGCTTTAACGCTTGTAATCCTAAAAACATAAATATTATGAAAAAGGCTACTATTAATAAATTTCTTGATTTCATTTTTCTTCCTTCCATGTAGAAACGTAATCTTGTACTTTTTTATCTAAAAACTGCATTCTTTCTTTTCCTTTTGGTATAGTTTTTCTATACTCTTTCATTTCTTTTAAAAATCCAACTATTGAATTTGGTATCATCTGATTAAGCCATCTCTTTAAATACTTAGCCATAGAAGGAGAAGAACCAGATGTTGATATTGCAATTGTTAAATCACCCTTTTTAACATATGAAGGGAATATAAAATCACAATACTTTTGCAAATCAACACAATTACATAAACAATTATAATTTCTACTTTCTTTGTAAATTAATTCTTGAATATTTAAATCATCAATTGCAGCTATAACTACATCAAAAGCCTTTAAGTCACCTTCTTCATAAGCTTTTTTAGTAAAATCTAATGAATTATCGTCAATTAATTTTTGAGTCTCAGGACAATACTCTTTTGCAATAAGTGTAATATTTTTAGTAAAATCTAATAAATGTACTAATTTTTCACTAGCAATATAACCACCACCTACAATCAAAATTTTCTTATCATCAAATTTTATAAATGCAGGGAAATATGCCATATAAGAGTCCTATATAATTTAGTTTTCACATTTTATCAAAAATAATATGCTCAAACCTTAATTCAAATCAAGTACTTAAAGCTCTTTTATTGGCAGTTTAATTTTGAAGCATGCACCATAATACTCTTTTTCATTTAGAGTAAATTTTTCATTAGAAACTTTTAATACACCATCAAAATGTTTACATATAATTTCGTTACTCATAAAAAGCCCAATTCCTGTTCCTTGTGATTTATGCTTTGTTGTAAAATAAGGTTCAAATATTTTGTTAATAATCTCTTTTGGTACACCCTTCCCATTGTCATAAATAGCTATTTCATAATTTTTCTTTTTTTCAACAACTATTATACTTACAATTTTATCTTCTATATTTTTTTCATTTAATATATCTTTTGCATTGTTTAATATATTTAAAATCACTTGTGACATTTCACCAAATCTTCCATCTAGTTTTAAATCACTATTCTTTATATTTACAAATAGTCTTATATTACTACTTTTATAAGAAGCTTCACAAAGAGACTTACAATGATTAATTACTTCAGCAACATTAAATATTGTTTTTTTATTATCCTTCTTAAGAAAACCTCTGAAATCATCTATTGTAGTTGATAAATACTTTGTATGATTCATTATTTTCTCATATGATTCAATAATTTCTTCATCATCAATCATATTCATCTTTTTTCTAACTTTTGCTCCACTTGCGATTATACTAATTGTACTTAAGGGTTGTCTCCATTGATGGGCAATATTTTCAATCATCTCTCCCATTGCAGAAGATCTAGACTGTTGAAGTAGCTTTATTTTATTTTCATTAATCATATCATTTGCAGGTCTAAAAATAAATAATGCTTCTACTAATAGAATAAAAAAAGTAAATAATAATATAAATAGTTCACGTTTACTAAGTGTATATGTTTTATGTTCAACTTCATTTTGATAAAAAGATACAACTTTATCAAAATCTATGATTAACTTTTCAGAGTTATCTAATATATATGTTAAGCTTTTTCCATTTCTATTATCTTTAAACTCATTAGCATGTTTAAAAAATCTATTTACTCTTTCATCAAGTAAAATAGGTTTTGAATAATACATATCATATATTTTAATTGTCATAGGTAAAGTAATCAAATATTCATGATTTTCTTCCATTGTTTTTAAAGATTTAGCTAATTTATTAGTCTTATAATATATTGCATTAAAAGCTATATTTTGGGTTAACATTCTTTGCTTACCACTTATATTTATAATTTTTCCATAGTCTGCTTGTTCTTCTATTAAGTTAGATAAATTAATATATGCTAAAGTTGACAATAAAGCAATGATAATTAAAGCAAAACTATATCTAGTAGTAAAAGACAATGAATTAAAAAAAGAGATGAACATACTTATTTATTTATTAATTTTAATATAGACTCAAATAATACTTCTAAATCAATTGGTTTAGATATATTTTCAACTAACTCTTGAGATAGAGTATATTCAATAAAATCTGAATCATTAAATGCAGTTGTATATACAATAGGTATAGTTGAATTAATCATTCTTATTTGATCTACCATTTTTTTTCCATCTAATATTGGCATAAGTACATCAGTAATTATTATATCAATATTTTCTTCTTCCTTTTTAAATGCATCTAATCCTTCTTGCCCATTTTTACAACTTATTATTTTGTTTACAAAAAATTTTAGATTATGTATTACTTCACTACTTACGTTATCTTCATCTTCAACATAAAGAACATTTAATTTTTTTAATATTTCTATACTCAAAACAGAACCTTTATAATTATTAAGCTTAAGATACTAACTAATAAAAAAACACTTTTCATTAATTCAGGTCAAGTATTTAAATAAATAACCATAATAAAAATTGTTTCAAATCAAGGTATATATAATAAATTGTTGATATACTTTTTCGAAATTGATTATAGGAGAGAATAGTGAAAGATGAAATATTATATAGAGTACAAAAAAACTTTCCACTTACAAAAAAACCTTTTGAGCAAATAGCCAAAGAATTAGATACAACAGAAGAAACTGTTTTAAATATATTAAAAGAAGAAAAAAAGAATAATATCATTAGACAAACATCAGCAATTTTTGATACAAAGAAGCTTGGATATAAATCTTCTTTAGTTGCTTTTGAAATTGAAGAAAACGATATTGACAATGCAGTTGAAATTTTAAATTCACATCCTGGTATTTCTCACAATTATGAAAGAAATCACACTTATAATATTTGGTTCACATTAGCTATTGCACCAAATTCTAAATCAAACTTAGAAGAAACTGTTGAAGTGTTATCAAAATTAACAAATGCAAAAGACTATATAATTCTTCCAACATTAAAGCTTTTTAAAATTTCTGTAAAGCTTGATACAACAAATAAGCAAGATAAAAAAGAAAAAGTTGCAAAAAAAGACTTTAAAGCTATGGACTTAAGTGAATATCACTACGATATTATTAAAGAGGCACAAAATGATATAGCAATTGTTTCAGAACCTTTTAAAGAAATCATTGAAAAACTTAATATCTCTTATGAAGAATTTTTTAGTGTATTAAAAGAGTTTCAAGAAGCAGGAGTTATGAGAAGATTTGCTTGTATTCTAAATCATAGAAAAGCAGGTTTCAATGCAAATGCAATGGTTGTTTGGGATATTGAAGAAGGTCAAAAAGGGGAAGAAATAGGCAAAATTGCTGCATCTTTTTCTGCCGTATCACATTGTTACCTAAGACCTAAATATCCAACATGGAACTACAATCTATTTACAATGATTCATGGAAAAACTAAAGAAGATACTCAAAATGTAATTGATAATATTTCGAAAGAAATTGAATTTAAATCAAATATGCCACTTTATTCATCAAGAGAATTTAAAAAAGTAAGAATCAAATATTTCTGTGATGAATTCAAAGATTGGGAAAATAGATATATTAACTAAGGAATTAAAGATATGGAACTATTTTTTAAACTTGAAGCTGGTTATTTAAGTATTGCAGTTTTTGCATTACTTGTTACACTTTTTGTTACTACAAGACCTTTTGTTGTAAAAGGTGCTTATAAAAAAGGGCTATTATTAATAGGTTCAGCAAGTATAGTATTTATAGGTTTACATTTTTACGTAACTACAGATAGAATGTCTGGAGTTGAAGATTCATTTAACAATGGAGAAAGAGTTGTATGTGAAAGTAGAATGCTAAGAAAAGTTGCGCAAAGTGTTAATATTGAAAAATCAAATAAATGGTCATTAAAAAACCATATGTTTAGTTCCCCTGAATATGAAAGAGGTTTTTTTTCAGCTAGATGTATAAAGTATGTACCAGTTACACTTGCTAAATAGATAAAATCTCATATTTTTCTCTTATAAAAAGCCAGTTTATAGACTATTTGGCTTTTTATATAAGCTTTTAAATTATATAAAAGTCACATATATTATTCATAAAAATTTCATATTGTTTATTATTTAGTCACATTTGCTACTCAAATGCTACTATTAAGGTATACAATTGTTGTTGAAATCAAAAAAAGGATATTTATATGAA
>Ga0193963_1001389_pt1 | contig 12065 bp, 9 predicted proteins | sample FB_6_MG_FD_140359 | JGI IMG/M metagenome (GOLD analysis project Ga0193963, IMG submission 140359) | Microbial mat bacterial communities from the Broadkill River, Lewes, Delaware, United States - FB_6_MG | ecosystem: Environmental > Aquatic > Freshwater > River > Microbial mats | place: USA...
CATCCTTTTAGCTGCACAAGATGCTGAATGGGGACCAATCCAGTATGATGGCGAGTTACATGATAGAGCTACATACAGATATTTCTGGGAATTAGTTCAAAGAGCAAACTTCTCTGGAACTAAATTACAAGATGAAGTTCAAAAAAGATTTTTTTCTTAATATAAAGAATTAAAAATAAATATTTAAACTATATTTTAGATAAGAAGGTATTCTTTCTTATCTAAAATAACGAAAGAAAAGGACAATTATGAAAAAGCAACTCGTCAAGGTCGCCAAGCTTAGTGAGAAGAGTTTATGCTCCAGGTAGATTTTAAGACAAATAAATTTTACTACCCTATAAACTTCAATTAAAATTCTCACTTAAATAAATAATCATACAAAACAAAATATATTGTCAAACAATTAATTAAAAAATTAAAAGGCAAAAAAATGAATAAACATAATATAAACTTAGAAGATTTAAAAGATTATTTAGGTTTTGGTGTTGCAGGTAACTTTGCAAATCACTTAGGTGAAGCAGGAGAAGCTGATGAATTCTCTGTTATTGAAACAAAAGAAAAAGATGCACCTAAAGGAATGTTTCCATTTTATATTCCTGGTCATGAATCTTTTTTAGGAACATTCCCTATTTGTGATGAAACTATTAAAACACATGGAAGAGAATCAGATAACTTACAAGTAGAAGCAGAAGTTGCTTTAATTTGTGACTTTGTATATGAAAATGAAAAAGTTATTGATATTGTTCCTAAATATTTCTCTGCATTTAACGATTTTTCAATAAGAATACAAGATGGTAATAAATTAAGTACTAAGAAAAATTGGGGTGAGAATACAAAAGGTATTTCAAGAGATGCTATAGAAATAGATAACTTTACAGAAGAAGGGATATTAAATAGGTATCATATTGCTTCATTTATAAAACGAGATGGTATAGTTCATGACTATGGTACTACATCAGCAGTAAAATCATATAGTTACTTTTTTGGTCAATTAAAAGATTGGATGATAGGAAAGCTAAACTCTCAAGAAGACTTAGGACCTTTAGAAGAATTAACTCAATTTACAAAATATGCTAAAGATGCAAAAGGATTAGTAATTGCAGCTGGTGCAACTGCTTATGCAGAATTTGGTAAAACTCACTTCCTAGAAAAAGGTGATGAGATTTTTGTATATATATATGATGCACATTTCCACTCATTTGATGACATGTATAATGATATGTGTGGTATGGATACTTTTTTAAGTAAGTGTTCTAAGCTTCATCAAATTGTTGAATAATAATTTATTTAGTCAAAAAAATAATATAATAATTACTAGGGAAATTTAATATATTTTCCCTAGATATAAGCTCTCTAAACAATATAAATATAATCAATATCAACACTAATTCTCATCCATAATAAAGCTTAAATTCTTAATAATTTTTACTGTATAATTTTAAAAGAGATTAAAGAGGAGAAAAGTTATGGAGAAGAAATCTAATTTTGGTAATAAACTTTTATTACAAGTGTTAGGAACAGTTATTTTAGTATTTGGGATTACAATATTTTTTGTAACTAAATACTCATTTGAGACTTCAGAAGATGATGCAAAATTATATATTAACGAACTATCTTCAAAATATGCTAATAGTATAAAAGCAGAAGTAGATGAATCAATTGCAATATCAAAAATGATGGCATTTAAATATTCAAATGCATTAAAATCAGGTCATCCTTTAAAGGAAGAAGAAGTTATTTCATTTATGTCAGATATATTAAATGATAATTCATTTATTGTTGGATTTTGGTTTAAGATTAAAGGAAAAGAGCTTTTCTTTAAAGCAGGTGATCCCAAAGACAGTAGAAAATGGTATGATAAGACTGGTCAATTTAATCCATATGTTGCAAGAGCAGGTTCAGAAATCACTATTAATCCAGGAAGTCCTTATTCTTTAGATTTAGAATGGGTTAAAGGACCATATGAAAGAAAAGGAACCTATATAACAAAACCATATATGTATCCTATTAATGGCGTTGAAGTGCTTATGTCAACTGTTGCAATCCCAATGTACAATGATGGTGAATTTATAGGTTCAATTGGTATAGATATTGTGATGGATACTTTAACAAAAATGGCAAAAGAAATAAAACTTTATGATAATGGTTATATATTTATTACTGATCATCATGGTTTTGTAATTGGTCATCCTCAAAGTGATAAATTTGTAGGAAAAAAACTTTTAGAACTTACTGAAAATGATTCAGATTATTCAAAATCATTAAACATGTCAAAAGAAAAAAAAGATTACTCTTTTCTTAAAGTTTCAAGAGCAACAAATGAAGAATCATTTTATTTTTCAAAATCATTTAATTTAAAAAGTGGTGATAATTGGACATTTTTTGCATCAGTTCCTCACAAAGAATATTTAGCTCACGCTAATTTCTTAAAATACTTTTCAATAATTGCAGGACTTATTGCTGTTATTTTAGTTGCCTTAGTGATATATCTATCAGTTAGAAAGTTAAATAAAAATCTAGTTTTAATCACAGAAGGTTTAAACGATTTCTTTAATTACCTAAATAAAAAATCTAAAAATCCAAAACAAATAGAAATTAAATCAAATGATGAATTTGGAATAATGGCACATAGTATAAATGAAAATGTAGAGAATATTAGAGTAGGAATTGACCAAGATACTGCTTTACTTGATGATGTTAAAAATATAGCAATTAATGTAAATAATGGTTATCTTAATAAACGAATTGAGAAATCTACAACAACAGATTCTTTAAATGAATTAAAAGAGATATTAAATGATATGTTAAATACTTTAGAAAGTTTAGTTGGAAAAGACTTAAATAAAATAAGTGAAGTATTATCTAAATATACACAAAGAGATTTTACTGCAAAACTAGACAATACAAGTGGTAAAATAGGACATGAAATTATTGAAATGAATAAAATGATTACTCAAATGTTAATAGATAATCAAAATGGTGGTCTATCAGTTCAACAAAGTGCAAGTGAACTAACTGATAATATGAATATTCTAAGTAATAATGCTACATCACAAGCTGCAAGTTTAGAAGAAACAGCTGCCTCTATTGATGAAATTACAAGTAATATCGAACAAACTTCTCAAAAAGCTCAAGAAATGTTATCTATTTCTAATAATACTAAAACATCTGCAAATGACGGGAAAAAACTTGCAAATGATACAGTTAATGCAATGGATGAAATTAATGAAACAGTAATAAATATAAACGAATCAATTTCTGTAATTGATCAAATAGCTTTTCAAACAAATATCTTATCTTTAAATGCTGCGGTTGAAGCTGCAACAGCAGGTGAAGCAGGAAAAGGTTTTGCAGTTGTAGCACAAGAGGTTAGAAATCTAGCTTCAAGATCTGCAGAAGCAGCAAAAGAGATAAAAGAACTAGTTGAAAGTGCAACAACAAGAGCTAATAATGGAAAAAATATTTCTAGTAAAATGATTGATGGATTTACAATCTTAGAAGAAAAAATTGTTGAGACAAGTACATTAATTGATGATGTTACTAATGCCGCAAAAGAACAAAGTGTGGGAATGAACCAAATTGCAGATGCAGTTGGTCAATTAGATCAATTTACACAAGAGAATGCTGCGGTTGCAGATAAAACAAATACTATTGCAAACAGTACTAATAAAATTGCAGTTAGTGTAGTTGAGAACATTTCTAAAAATAACTTTGAAGGAAAGAATACAACAGTTTCTAAAAAGACAACAAAAAGTGATATTCCAAATATTCAGACTAGACCTATTCAAAATAAGTCTGTAAAAAAAGTTGCTACAAAAATAGAAAAACCAAAAGTAATTCAAGCTGAAACTTCGAGTAATGACGAGTGGGAAAGTTTTTAAGCTTTATTATTTGTATTTAGGACCAGTAATGGTTCTAAATACAATATACAGCAATTCTATACATCTACCATCGCTTTAAAAAAGGCACCACTTCTACCTATATTTTCCACATGAACATGAGATCTTTCATCTAATCTACCATCTTCTAGATATTGTTTTTTTACCTCTAAAATTATGGGTGTTGTAGCTCCTGGGATATCAACTTTTTGATAAAAATCACAAAAAAGTGCTGTTTGAGTTGATGATATCATAGGAGGATAACCTTCTAAAGGTCTTTGAACATCAATCTCGAAAGCTTCAACTTCACTTTCATCTTTACCAAGCATAGTAGCACATTGTTTTACTTGCTCTGTGTTATCTTTATTTACAAAACAAATAGTGGCTTTCTTATGTTTTAAAATATTATGAAGACTATCCTTTGGCACATCTTTTTCTTTTTGTCCAATAGATACAATTACAACCGCAGGATTTGAAGACAGTGGTACAAAATAAGAAAATGGTGCAGCATTAACAACTCCATCATCTTCTGTAACTATCCAAGCAATTGGTCGTGGAACAACAGTGTCTGACATGATTTTATATCTATTTAAATCATTTACATCTTTATAATCTATAATCATCTTTTTCCCTTAATGTTTATATTATTATGATATTAAAATCTCTTTATATCAAGCTTAAAAATGCGTAACTAAATTATAGATAGTTTTAATTATAATTAATCAAAATTAGTTATAATCATTGTAAAAAGGTATTTTGTGAATAATGTATTAGATATTTTTAAAGAAATAACTTCTATTCCTAGATGTAGCGGAACGTATCAGCCATTTATAGATTTTGTAAAAGACTTTTCTTCTAAATATGGATATGAATGCCATGTAGACAACTATTATAATATTTTATGTAAAAAAACAAACTCAAAAGCAAATCTATGTTTACAAAACCATTATGATATTGTTTGCTTAGTTGATAATTGTGTTCCTAAAATTATAGAAGAAGATGGTTTCTTAAAAGCAAGTAATTCAACATTAGGAGCAGATAATGGAATTGGTTGTTCATATATGTTGTCACTTATGTCTCAAAATTATGATTTAGAATATTTGTTTACTAGTGATGAAGAAATTGGCTTAATTGGAGCAAACAATTTAGAACTAAAACTTCAATCAGAATATATGTTAAATATTGATAGTGAAGAAGAAGGTGAAATCTGTATTGGCTGTGCAGGAGGAATTGATATTTTTGGAAAAAATAACTCAAAAACAATCATAAAGAATGAAGAGAACTATGAATTATATAAACTTGAAATATCTAAATTACCAGGTGGACATAGTGGCGTAGATATACATTTAAATGTACCAAATGGTATAAAGCTTATTGCACAAACAATAAAAGAAAATGATGCTTTACTTTTAGACATAAATGGTGGAGAACGAATAAATTCAATTCCTGTTAATGTAAAAGCAATAATTGCCTGTAAGACTTATCCAGAGCAAATATCACACGATAATATCTGTATAACTAAAATAGATACTAAAACAGAACATTTGAATATTTGGAATAGTGATATTATAGATTTCATTTATACATTTTCAAATGGAGTAAGAGCTTTTGATAAAGATTTGAATGTTGTACTTAACTCTATAAATCTTGCAAAAATCTCTACAAATATTGATAATATAGAAATTGAATTAAGTGCTAGATCTATGACTAATGAAGGACTAGATTTGATTAAAAAAGAGACTCTTGCCCTACTCCAACATTTTGGTTTTACTATTGAAACAAATGGGAAGTATTCAGCTTGGAAACCAGATGTTAATGAATTCACAAATAATATTTTATCCATATATAAAAAGCATGATTCAAGTGCCTCTTTAGAAGCTATTCATGCAGGATTAGAATGTGCAATATTTAAGAAGAAATTTCCTAATATGAAGATAGCTTCAATAGGACCAAATATTTTTAACCCTCATTCAAATAGAGAAAGAGTTGAAATCAAATCTGTAGAAAAACTTTCTTTAATTGTAAAAGAAATAGTTGATACTTTTTAAGGTTTTATATGAACAAATTTGAAATATCAGACATATGGGAATATCATAATTTAGAAAATCAAATTAAAGATTTTGATATTTTTTTTAAAGAAAATTTAGATTCTAAATCTGTGACTCTTAACTTTTCAAATTTAAAACAAATAGATTCATCTGGAATAATTTTAGTTATTAAATATATTACATTATTTAAAAAAGAAAATATTGAAGTACTACTTGACAATATTTCAGTAAAACATGAAAAGATGTTAGAACTTTATAAATCAAATTATATACATAAAGAATATATACCTACAAAAGAACCAATTTTTCTTGATAAAATTGGAAAAGAAGCTATAGATACAACGCAAAACTTTAAAAACTTTTTATATTTTACAGGAAGGCTTTTTAGTCTTTTTATCTATTTGCTTATGCATCCATCAAAAATACGTTTTAGAGCTATTGTAAATCAAATTGAAATTGCAGCAATTCCAATATTACCTATTGTTGCACTAGCATTATTTCTTGTTGGCTTTGTTACGGCCTATCAAGGTGCAGAACAATTAAATAAATTTGGTGCGTCAATTATTGTTATTGAAATGTCGACAATGTCAATGTTTAGAGAAATTGCACCATTTCTTGCAGCTGTTATTGTTGCAGGTCGAAGTGCTTCTTCTTATACTGCACAAATTGGTACAATGAAAATAACCGAAGAAGTAAGTGCTATGCGTACTATGGGATTAGACATTGATATTTTCCTTATTATTCCTAGAATAATTGCTTTAATCATTGTAATGCCTTTACTCGTTTTCTTTGCAGATATGGCATCTTTATTAGGAGAAATGGTTATTGCAAAATATCATTTAGGAGTTTCATATACCCAGTTTATTGATAGAATCTATGAATATGTTGAGATTAGACATATTTTATTAGGTATTGCAAAAGCTCCACTTTTTGGTATTTTAATTGCAGTAATTGGTTGTTATAGAGGATTACAAGTAAGAAGTGGAACAGATATTGGAAGATATACAACAAAAGCTGTTGTAGACTCTATATTCTGGCTTATTATTATCAATGCTATTATTTCACTTTTATCTATTCAGTTAGGGTTTTAAAATGGTAGAAGTTAAGAATTTATCAACATCATTTGAAGACAAAATTGTCCATGATAATATATCTTTAAAAATAAATAAAGGTGAAATATATGGAATATTAGGTGGAAGTGGAAGTGGGAAAACTGTTCTTTTAAGACAAATTATAATGTTAGATGAAATTCAAAAAGGTGAAATTAAGATTTTTGGTGAAAATATTAAACATCTAAATGCAAAAAAAAGAGAGTTTATAAAGAAAAACTGGGGTGTATTATTTCAATTTGGAGCTCTTTTCTCTTCACTTAATGTTATTGAAAACATTGGAATAATGCTAAAAGAAAATACAAAACTACCAAAAGACTTAATCGATGATATTGCATATACAAAACTTAAAATGGTTGGTCTTGATGCTAGGGTTGGGAAGTTATATCCAGAAGAACTAAGTGGTGGAATGAAAAAAAGAGTTGCTCTTGCAAGAAGTTTAGCCCTTGATCCAGACATTGTTTTTTTGGATGAGCCAACATCAGGATTAGACCCTGCAAGTGCAAAAGCATTTGATACTCTTATTTTAGAACTAAGAGATATGCTCGGACTTACGGTTGTAATGATTACACATGAACTAAATACTATAAAAAATGTTTTAGATAGGTTCTCTATTATTGCTGATTCTAAATTAGCTCTAACAGGCACATATAAGGATGCATTAGAAGCAAATAATGCTACAATAAACAAGTTTTTAAAACTACAAAAGGAAGATTTTGGAAAATAAAGCTAGATATACAGTTGTTGGCCTCTTTGTTTTAGTTTTTACTATTTCAATGGTTTTATTTATATTATGGTTAGCTAGATATGATATCGAAGAAATAAATGCAAAAGAATATAGACTTTATAGTAAATCATCAATTGGAGGATTAAATAAAAATTCAATTGTTGAATATAAAGGATTAGATATTGGAATTGTTGAAAAAATCCAAATCAATCCGAAAAACTTAGAAGAAATCGAAATCATCTTAAAAATTACAAAACCTGAAGTAGTAAAAGAAAATAGTTTTGCAATTGTTCAATCACAAGGTGTGACAGGAAATAAAATCATTGAAATTGACGGAGGAACAGTTGATTCAAAACTCTTAGAAGAGAAAGATAGTTCATATGCAGTAATTCCATTAAAAAAATCTTTTCTAGATAAAATCACTTCAAGTGCTGGAAATATAAGTGAACAAGTTGAATCTATATTAAAACGATTTGAAAAACTTCTTAATGAAAAAAACCTTAATAATATTGATACTATTCTATCAAACACAAATAAATCTACGAAAGATTTTGATAGCATGCTTTTAAAAGTAAACAAATTAATAGACAGCTCTCTAATCGAAACTCTTAATAATGTAAATAAAATGACATCAAGTATTGATAATGTTGTAAAAAATGATATATCAAAAACAGTTAACAATGTTGATAAATTATCAAAAAACCTAAATGTGCTTGCAAAAGATATTCAAAGTATTGTAAATAGCGATGTTAAAATACTAATAAAAGAGTTACAGAAAACAGCTACATCTTCTCAAGATATTGATAAAGTTTTAAATGAATTAGAAAATACTTTAGAAAAAATAGATTCTACAGTTGACGAGTTCAGCAAAAATGGTGGAGATATGATATTTAAGACAAGACAAGTAACTTATGGACCAGGAGAATCAAATAACAATGAATAAAAATACATATAAAGCACTTTTTATTTCAGTAGTAATAATATTTATATTAAATGGTTGTATTAGTATAACAAAAGAGCTTCCTGCTCAAAAAACATATACTTTGAGTTTAGAGGATAGAGGTAATAAAATATCTAATACATTCTATAATAAAACTATTCGTATTTATGAGCCAAAAGCTTTAAATAGTATAAATACAAAAGCAATACTCTATTCAAAAAATAGTATAGAGCAAGAAGGCTATGCATTAAGTACTTGGAGTGATAAACCATCTAAGATGATACAACAATTAGTTTCAAAATACTTAACACAAAAAAATAGTTATAAATATATAACAACAACAAATATAAAAATATCTAGTAATTATAGATTAATAAGTGAGCTCGTTGAATTTAAACAAACATTTACAAAAACAAAATCTTACGCAGATTTCTCTATTAGAGTTTATTTAATAAATAATGATACTCAAAAAGTATATTTTAAAAGTTTCACATATAATAAACTCTCAGATACGAATAATGCGAAAGGCTTAGTATTTGGATTAAATAATATTTCTAACACTTTTTTAGTTGATCTTCAGAAATTTATCCAAGCATCCTTAAAACAGGATGCTATCTAAGCCTTTAGATTCTCTACATTTCTTTTATTTTTACTCTTTTTTTTGATATAATAACTTTAAGAGGCTTTATTATGTTCAATAAAAATGAAAATATTATATTACTTATTATTAAATATACACCTCCAATATTTATAATAACATTATCTTTTATTATTACAATAATGTTGTATTTAAATAATCAATTAACATTTAATGATGAAAAAAACCTTATTCAAAATCAATATATTGAAGAAAACAAAAAAAATATAAAATCACAAGTCACTAGAATATATAACTACATAATTAAACAGCAAGAAGACACTGAAGATAAATTAAAACAAACCCTTAAGAAAAGGGTATATGAAGCACATTCAATTGCAACTAACATATATAAAGAAAACAAACACCTAGATAAAAGTATAGTAAAAAAAATGATTAAAGATGCACTTAGAAAAATCCGTTTTAATAATGGAAGAGGATACTTCTTCATTTACTCTTTTGATTATGAATGTATTTTATTACCAGTTGCCAAACAGCTTGAAGGAACAAGTTTTTATAACTTCAAAGATGGAAGAAACACCTATCTTACAAGAGATATTGTAAAACAAATTAAAAAAGAAAAAGAAGGTTTTTTAACATGGTGGTACCATAAACCAAGTGATATGGAAAACCAATATAAAAAATTAGGTTTTAATAAACACTTTGAACCATTTGACTGGTTTATTGGAACAGGTGAATATTTTGATGACTTTGAAAATGATATTAAAAAAGATGTATTAAATCATATTCATAATTTAAGATATGAAAAAAATGGTTATATATTTATTCTAGATTATAATGGAAACTATCTAAACCATATTAGAAAAGAAATAATTGGATTAAATTCTTTAAAAGCAAAAGATACTAGAAGTAATAGAGCTGTTATTGACTCAATTAATATAGCAAAAAAAGGTGATGGATATATTTCATATATACAAAATAAAAAACCTGGTACAAATTTACCAGTAAAAAAAACAAGTTTTGTGAAAGGTATCCAAAACTGGCAATGGATGATTGGAAAAGGTTTCTATGAAGATGACTTAGAAGATATTATAGGCAAACAAGAAGAACTACTAAATAAAAGATTTAGCGATAATGTACAACATCTTTTAGTTATCACTATTATTCTTACAATTTTATTGTTAATAGTTTCAGTTTATATATCTAAAATATTAGAAAGTAGATTTATTAAATATCAAAAAGAGATTAGAGAAAACCTTGAAGAGATAACAAAACAACACAATATTTTAGCACATCAGTCAAAAATGGCTGCAATTGGCACAATGATTGGGAATATTGCTCATCAATGGAGACAACCACTTTCTTTAATATCAACTGCTGCAACTGGATTAAAATTAAAAAAAGAAATTGGAGATTTAAATGATAATGAGTTTAATACAAGCTTAGACTATATAAATGACTCAACACAATACCTCTCTAAAACAATTGATGACTTTAGAAACTTTTTTTCAACAAATAAAGAAAAAACATTTTTTAGTCTTGATTTAGCTTATAGTGAAGCTTTTAATTTAATAAAAGTTCAATTTATAAACAATGATATTAAAATTATTAATAATATAAAAAAACATATGATATATGGGATACAAAGTGAATTAGTACAAGTATTAATAAACATTTTAAACAATTCTAGAGATGAATTGTTAAAACATAAAGAGCTTGAAAAACTCATCTTTATTGACAGTTTTGAAAAAGAAGGAAATATAATACTCGAAATAAAAGATAATGCAGGTGGAATACAAGATGAAGTTAAAGAACATATATTTGAACCATATTTTACGACAAAACATCAATCTCAAGGGACAGGTATTGGTTTATATATGTCACAAGAAATAATTGTAAAGCATTTTGAAGGGTCAATACATATGGAAAATTCCACTTACCAATACAATAATCAAAAATATACTGGTGCAAAAACTATTATAAAAATAAATGTATCCAAATAAATTCTCGTATCGCTAAGTAACATTTCTTTTTAAATAAAATTGGCTAAACAACATTTATACAATTTCATTTTATTAAATAAAGTGCTTTTAGATATAATAGTCCCAATTTCGGAAAAAGGGTATTATAAATGGGAAAAATTACAGAACAAGATATTATAGATAGCGTTGCAGGAGCATGTCAATATATTTCATACTATCATCCAACAGATTTCGTTGAAGGAATGGTTGAAGCATATGAAAGTGAGCAATCAGAAGCAGCAAAGAATGCTATTGGACAAATTTTAATTAATTCTAAAATGTGTGCTATGGGACATAGACCACTTTGTCAAGATACTGGTTCAATCAATATTTTTGTAAAAGTTGGTTTAAAAGCTAACTTAGATATTTCTAGAGAGTTAGAAGATATCTTAAATGATGGTGTTGCAAAAGGTTATACTGATCCAGATAATACATTAAGATTCTCAGTTGTTTCAGATCCAGCAGGTGAAAGAAAAAATACTAAGAACAATACTCCAGCAGTTATTCATATGAGTGTTGATAACGGTGATACTATTGACATTACAGTTGCAGCAAAAGGTGGAGGGAGTGAAAACAAATCTAAATTTGCTGTTCTAAACCCATCTGACTCAATTTATGACTGGGTTATGGAAAATGTAAGAAATATGGGTGCTGGTTGGTGTCCTCCAGGTATTTTAGGTATTGGTATTGGTGGAAACCCAGAAAAATCTATGCTTTTAGCAAAAGAGTCTTTAATGGACCACG
>Ga0193963_1001391_pt1 | contig 12044 bp, 11 predicted proteins | sample FB_6_MG_FD_140359 | JGI IMG/M metagenome (GOLD analysis project Ga0193963, IMG submission 140359) | Microbial mat bacterial communities from the Broadkill River, Lewes, Delaware, United States - FB_6_MG | ecosystem: Environmental > Aquatic > Freshwater > River > Microbial mats | place: USA...
ATTTACGATAACTTCACCAGCTTCGTTTGTATCACATAAAAATGATCCATCTTCTTGCTTTAAAGTATCATTTAAAATATTTCTACCAACAAATACAAAACACCCTAAACCATCTAAAGTTTTAGTCTCACCTGTAGTTTTATCTTTTACGATTACACCAGTAACACCCATAGCATCTCCAATAATCTCTTCAGTTGTATGATTCATCACTTTTACAATGTTGTCAAATTTTTCTAGTTTTTCTACTTCATGTGGACTTGCTTTGAACTCGTCACGTCTATGTACTACATAAACAGTTTTACAAATATTTGCTAAAAAAATTGCTTCTTCAACAGCAGTATCACCACCACCTAAAACAACTACATCTTTACCTTTGTAAAAAAATCCATCACAAGTAGCACAAGTACTTACACCCTTACCAAAGAACTCTTTTTCACCTTTGATACCAGCTGGTTTAGGAACACTTCCTGTTGCTATTAAAACTGATTTTGCTTCTTGAGTTGAACCATCACCTAAAGTAAGAGTAAAAATATCTCCTGATTTAGTTACTTGCTTAATTTCTGCCATTTCATGCTTCAAACCAAATCTTTTACACTGTTCTGGCCATTTGTCCATAAGTTCCATACCTGTTACGACTTCAAGTTGTCCTGGGTAATTTTCTATCTCACTACTTTGTGTGATTTGTCCACCAGGCATACCCATCTCAAACATAGTAACTTCTTTTAAACCACCTCTTGTAGCATATAGTCCAGCTGTCAATCCAGCAGGTCCTCCACCGATAATTGCAAAATCTAACATTCATATTTCCTTATATTAATTATTAGACAAATTTTACTCTTTATTATCTTGCAATAGACTTTAAGATCTGTGTTAACTATTTAAATAAAGAATTATTATCTAAAGATAAAAATTATCCATTATACTTTTTTTAACTTTCTGCTAAAATTGAGATATGATTATTTTTTACTTCAAGATAAAGTAGTTTTTTACCTACAAATTTATATCTTTTTGTTTTGTACTCTTCATCCATAATAACTTTAAATAATTTTTTATTGAGATCGTTAGGATAAGGGATAACATTAATATTGTAAAACCTTATTGACTTGTGTTCTTTTCTATTAAAGATATTTTTCTTAAATTTTTTAAACTCTTCTATTCTTTGACCATTAGCTTTTTGAAAATCTTGATCATAAAAAGAAAGATATGTATTTAGGTCATTATACTTCCATGCATCACGCCACTTAAAAACACTAGAAAGTACAATACTTAAATCATTTTTCGAAACTTCTTCTAGTTTATTTTCACTTATTACTAATACTGAATTTTTAATATTGATTTTTTTATCTAAAGTTGTTATCTTATCATTATCTAAAGCGATACAACCCTCAGTATAATCATCTCTTTCTTCTTTAAATGGTAATCCATGTATCCATATTCCATGTCCAGTTTTTCCTTGACTCTTATCATATAAATTTGGATAGTTCGTTGTCAAAGCTAGTGGACCATAAAATTGATCAATTTTTGTAATTCTTTTTGTAATATTATATGCACCAAGTGGTGTTTTTAAGTCACCTTCAACTTTTTTATCACCATTTGCTTTTCCAATAAATACAGAAGAATCAAATAATTGTTTTTTATTTTTTGTGTCGTATAGTTTTATATCTTTCATATCTTTTTGACAAATCATCACATATTGTATAGATTCATAATACCCATTTGTGACATCTTTGTTAGCTAAATTATAGTCCCAGTAACGCTTTGTTTTTAACTGTTTTGCTATCTCTTGTTCAACAGCACTTATCCCTTGTGTTCTGTATAATTCAATTATATCTAGTGAATTAGCCCATAAAGAATTAAAAAGAAAGAGTGATAAAATTACATATTTCATAAATATTACCTAAATTTTAAGATATCATATTGTATACTAATAGCCTTAAATTACACAAAAGAGTTTTATTTGAAAATTATATTATCCCTTATTTTAGCCTTTACATTACATTTTGCCTCAACCGTCCAAGAAGAAGTTTGGTGGAAAGGGGAAACCCTCTTAACTTTTTTTGATAAACATAATATTCCACAAGATATTTACTTTAATCTTTCTAAAACAGATAAAGAGTTATGTAGTGAGATATATGCTGGTGTCTTATTTCAAATGATGTTCAATGAAAATCATAAATTAACCCAAGCACTTATCCCTATAAGTGAAGAGATGCAAATCCACTTATTTAAAGATGAAAAAGATAAATTTACACTAGACATCATCCCTATAGAGTTTCAAAAAGTAAGACAAGCGATTACTATTCCTATTAAAAATTCACCTTATCAAGATATTGTTGAAACAACAGGAAATAAAGCTCTTGCAAATGAATTCATAATAGCATTTAAAAAATCTGTAAACTTTAGACGATTGAGAAAAGATGACTTAGTTTCTATAGTATACACTCAGAAAATTCGTATGGGAAGATATTTTGGTACACCTGAAATTTTAGGAGCTTCTGTACAAATACGAAAAAAAACTTATTATATTTTTGAAAATCCAGATGATAAAAGATATTACAACGATCAAGCAAAAAGTCTTACTAGTTTTATGCTAAGAACTCCTCTTCGATATAACAGAATCTCAAGTAAATTTACACTTAAAAGATTTCACCCTATTCTTAAAAGATATAGAGCTCATTTAGGAGTCGATTTTGCTGCACCAACAGGAAGAAGAGTAAATGCTACAGCTGATGGTAAAATCATCCACAAAGGGAGAAAAGGTGGTTATGGTAAAACCGTAATGATTCGACATAAAAACGGACTAAAATCTCTTTATGCACATCTAAATAGCTATAACAACAAAATACGAGTTGGTTCTTATGTAAAGCAAGGGCAATTTATTGGTCGTGTTGGAACTACAGGACGAAGTACTGGTCCCCATTTGCATTTTGGATTATACAAAAACGGAAGAGCTGTTGATCCTTTAAAAATAATCAGTGTAACAAAAACAAAACTTGTTGGTAAAAAAAGAAAAGATTTTTTGAAGACAGTTTCAGCTATAAAAAAAGAGTTAAAAGATTCGTTAAACAACAAAATTATGAAAATAGAAAAGTTTGAGATGGCTTATAAAATATAAAAAAGGCAAACAATGAAAGCTCAAAATTTAGATCATGAATTAGAAACAATACTCCAAAATTTTGAAGAACTTCACCCAGCTGATATAGCTGGAGAACTTAAACAAATCAATAAAAAAGATAAAGAAAAGTTTTATGCTATTTTACATAAAATTCCAGAAGAGTTTTTAGGAGATGTTTTACTCGAACTTCCTGAATCTTTAAGAGATAAAGCATACAAATCTCTCTCTTCTGGTGAAATATCACAAGCACTAAAAACACTCGAAACAGATGATGCAACAGATATCATTCAAGATATTGAAGAGATTGATCAGCAAAAAGCATCTGCTGTTTTAAATTCATTGGATCAAGATGATCAGGATGATATTAATTGGCTAAAAAAATACGATGAAGATGTCGCTGGTGCGTATATGCAGATCGAGCTTTTTAGTGCTAATCAAAATGAAACAATTCAAGACTCAATCAATAGACTAAAAATGCAAAAAGAAAAAAACAAACTCGAAAATGTGCATCAAGTTTTTGTTACTGATGATAATAGTACCTTATTAGCTGCACTCTCATTAGAAGATCTTTTGACTTATGATTTTGATATCACATACAAAGAGATACTTCTCCTTGATATAGAAAACAACTACAAGCCATTATCAGTAAAAGCTGAAGATGATATAGAAAATGTCGTAAAACTTTTTGAAAGTTATAATCTTTCTGTTGTCGCAGTAACTGGATATAAAAATAGATTACTTGGAAGAATCACCTCTGATGATATTTTAGATGTTGTTGAACAAAGTGCAACAGAACAGATGTATCAACTAGCAGGGGTTGATGATGAATTTGAGCAAGAGGAAGAGCTTTTACAAACAAGTAAAAAAAGAGCTTCTTGGTTATTTATCAACCTACTTACAGCGATATTAGCTTCAATAGTGATTGGTGTTTTTGATGAAACTTTAAAACAGTATATTGCGCTTGCAATTTTAATGCCAATTGTAGCCTCAATGGGTGGAAATGCAGGAACACAAACTCTAGCTGTAATGGTTCGTCAATTAGCACTTGGAGATATCAATGAGCAAAATGGGAAAGATGCTGTCAAAAAAGAGATACTTATCGCACTTTTAAATGGCTGTTTATTTGCAGTTTTATTAGGAGGTATTGCAGCTTTTTGGTTTAATAATATTATACTAGGTTTTGTTATTGCGCTCTCAATGGTTATTACTCTTTTTAGTGCAGGTTTTTTTGGTGCAGTGATCCCTTTGGCACTCAAAAAAGTTGATATCGACCCAGCAATTGGTAGTACTGTTTTACTTACTACAGTAACTGACATTATGGGATTTTTTAGTTTTCTTGCTTTAGCAACATATTTCTTAGTATAAGGGTTATTGTGGATATTATCGAAGTAGAAGAGATACTACACAAAAATGATTTAGTTATGGTATATTTTAGTGGTAATAATTGTGGCGTTTGTACAGCACTCATGCCAAAAATCAAAGAAAGTTTTACCAAGAATTTTCCAAAAATGAAACAAGTATATATCAATGCAAATGATTTTCCAAAAACTGCGGCACATTATAATATTTTTACCATACCATCAGTACTTATTTTTTTTGAAAATAAAGAAACAAAAAGAGAAAGTCGACATATTTCTGTAGATAACTTAGTACTATCTACAAAAAGAGTCTATGATATTTTTTTTAGTTAAAAGGAATTTATTATGAAAAAAACTTTATATATAACATTGATTGTTTTTCTATCTTTGCAACTCATACCCGCCAAAATTAACAACCCATCAAGTGATAAAAATCTAGAGATAAAAGCACCTCAGGAGGTTATGAGTATTTTAAAAAGGTCTTGTTATGATTGCCATTCTAACGAAGTGAAAACACCGTGGTATGCAAGTATAGCCCCTGCATCATTTTTTATCAAAAATCATGTAGATTTAGGAAGGAAATGGCTCAATTTTTCTACTTGGGAAAATTACTCAGAAAAAGATAAAGATAAAAAACTACAAGGAATTTTTAGAACAGTATATGCAGCTATGCCATTAGCGAGTTATGTATCATTGCATAAAGATGCAAAACTTACAAAAGATGAGATAAAACTTATGAGAGATTGGACAGGAAAAGCACCATTTTAGTTTAGCTCTACTAATCCCTCGTTATCTAAGGGTAGTTCAATAATAAAGTTAGCTCCATAATACTCCTTTTCTCCATAGATAAAAGTTTTGTTTTCTACTTTTAAAATACCATTCATATTTTCAATAATTTGGTGTGTCATATAAAGACCTAATCCTGTTCCTTGAGTCTGGTGTTTTGTAGTAAAATAGGGTTCAAATATTTTATTGATAATTTCACTAGGGATTCCACCCGCATTATCTTGAATATTGATGATGAGATTGTTATTGTTTTTTTCAGCGGATATAAGAATATATTTTTCATTAGAAAAAGTATTCAATGTTGTAAAAATATCTGCAGCATTATTAAATATATTTAAAAAAACTTGGACTAACTCATTTTCAATCCCTTGTATATTAAAAGTTTCATGAAAATGTTGAATCACATTAATATTATTTGCTTGTAAATTTGCATTTACAATTGCTAAAGTTTTTTGAATAGTTGAAGTTACTTCAAATGTAGTTGTAGTTTTATCAGCTTTCAGAAAATTCTGAAAACTCTCAATAGTTTCACTTAAAAATTTTGTATTTTCAACTATATTGTCTAACTCTTTTATGGTCTCCTCTCGCTCCTCTATCTCAAACTCATAGTTAAGCTTTATCCCTCCAGCAGCAATAGATATGGCACAAAGTGGCTGTCTCCATTGATGAGAGATATTTCCTATCATTTCCCCCATTGAAGCCATTTTTGTTTGATCAACAAGAATTTTTTCTTGTTTTTTTAAATCGGTTATATTTAAAACAGCAATAATCTTAAGCAACTTATTATCTATATCAATATTTCGTTCTTTAAATTGAACATAATACTTTTTCCCTTTTTGAGTAAAGATTGTTTCTTCAAAGAAATGATCGATTTTATTATCTAAAATGTCATTTTTATGATCATCTGTTATCTTATTAAATATCTCAAATATCTCTTTATTTAAAATTTCATTTTTTGATGAATATTCTAAAAATGAAACTGCTTCATTGTTACAATTGATACAAATGTTCTTTTCAAAAATGAACATTGCACCAATTGAAGCATCTAAAAGTTCTTTGAATTGTTTAAGGCTATACTCTATTTGTTCATTTTGTTCTATAATAATTTTTTTTGTTCTAGACGATTGTACTAGAATATCTACTTTAAGAATAAACTCTTCATTTAAAAAAGGTTTTTTTAGAAAATCTTTTGCTCCACCTTTTAGTGCATCACGAACTACAGATGGATGTTCATCATCAGATAAAGCTAATACGAAAAAACTATTTAAAAGATACATATCTCTTAATCCCTCAAGTACATTTAAACTTGAAATCTCTTGTAGATTCATATCTAGTATCAATAAAGAGATCTCATTGTTTTTTAATATCTCTAAACCTTCATTTAAACTTGTAGCAATGAGTACTTTATAGTTTCTACTTTGCAACATAGTTGCTATTTGAACACAAAGAGTTTCCGAGTTGTCAATCACTAAAATTGTTTCATCATTATTTGTATACAAAGAATATACACTTTCAGCAATATCATCTATAATATAATCTAACTTCTTATTTAAAAGGTGATAGTCAATAATCCCTTGTGCAAAATACTCCTCTCTTTGAGAAGCCTCGTCATCACTACTTACAAGGATAATTTTAAACTCTGGATATGAAGATATCGTTTCAAAAATATTTGTGTGAGATTCACTCAAAATATCTGTATTTAAAATAATTAAATCTATTTTATTTTTTGATTTTTTTAAATAAGAAGTGATCTCTTGTTCATCAGAAACCTCTCTAACTTCAAATTTATATTCGGCGAGTCTTTTAGCCATTTGTGAACTAAGCTCTTTATTTTTATCTATTATTAAAATACGAATTTGTTTATCTTTTTTCATCAAATCATTCTATCGTAATTCTATTAAATTTTAAAGTATCTTATTGAAGCAAAACCTTTTGCACCAGTTTGTATTACTGATTTTACATTTTCTGCATCAATTATTCCACCTAATGCAATAACCAAAAAATCTTCTTGTTGATATTTCGATACAATATCTTTTAAATTATCTAACCCTTTGGGTTTTCCCTTATCTTTCTTAAAAAAAATAGGTGAATAGGTCACAGCATCAGATTTGTATTTTTTTGCTAAGAGGATATCCTCTTCTGTATGACAACTAATGATAGTAAAAAGTTCGTTTTTTTTCATATCTTTCAAAAGATAAAATTGAGAGGAGTTTAAATGTATCCCATCAAAACCCAATTCAGTACAGAGTTCTATTTCACTATTAATAAGAATTTTTGGTACTTTATATTTTCGACCAATTTCAAGACAAGTTTGTGCTAGTATTTTTTTCTTTATACTCTTTTTATCTCTAAAGCATAGAATATCAACTTCAAAATGCATTAAAGCTTTACTCAAATTTCTTTTTAACTCTTCTGGAGTAGTGCCAAATTCATCAGGGTCAGTAATAAGATAAGATATAAAAAAAGGAGACTTCGATGAAGCCTCCTTTTTTATTGTATGCGTTGTCACTTCTTTCATGACTCACACTAGTTTAATGTGACAAGTCACACTAAATTTAGTGATCTTCCTCCGCTAACATAACTGAACCAGAAATATAAACATAAGTAAGAATCATAAAAATAAATGCTTGTAAAATACCAAAAGCAAATAATAAAAAGAATCCTGATAAAGGTGCAATCCAAGGTACTAACATAAGAAGAACCATTAGGAACATATCATCACCTTTGATTCCTCCAAAAAGTCTGAATGATAATGAAACAACTCTTGAAAGATGAGAGATAAGCTCAATAGGGAACATCAATGGTGCAAGTGCAGGAACAGGTCCCATCATGTGACCAAAATATTTACCAATACCATTAATTTTAATACCAAGGTAGTTGTAGTATACAAAAACAATAACTGCTAGTGCAAGTGTAAAGTTAATATTAGCTGTTACTGATTCAAAACCTGGAATAACACCCATTAAGTTTCCTGTAACAATTAACAATCCTAATGTTGCAATTAAAGGCATAAACCTTTTTGCATTCTCTTTACCCATACTATCTGCACCAATAGAAACTACACCTTGAATGTAAGCCTCCATAACATTTTGCGTACCAGTTGGAACTAAAGCCATTTTTCTTGTAGCCATTCGTGCAATCAATAAAACGATAACTGCTGCAAGTATTAAGTGAGCCCCAATGTGTGGTAATTGGTCATGACCTACTAATTCACCTAAGAATGTAAATAATCTACCTTCCATCTATTTTCCTTTTGTCTGTAATTAATTATCTCTCTATGAGAATTTATTCCGTCATTATATTGTAGTTATTATAAATATTTTATAAAAGCTTTTTTATTAAGATTGTATTATAATAGGATATACGATTTTATAGGAATTTAATGATTATACAAAACAATGCAATATTTATTGCCGATGCTCATTACAATGTTGAAAGAGGAGATCTATTTACTCTTTTATCGCATATAAATAATGACCATATACAATGTTCACAACTATTTCTCATGGGAGATATTTTTGATTTTTTAGCTGATGAAATAGAATATTTTAAACTTATAAACCAAAAAATAATATCTCTTATAAACGACCTTTCTATAAGCCATGAAGTGATATATTTAGAAGGAAATCATGATTTTAATCTTGCAAATATTTTTCCAAAAACAAAAATAATCACTAGAGAGTCACAGCCATTTTATATTGAACAAAATGGGATCAATATTGCTTTAGCTCATGGAGATATTTTCATGACAAAGTCTTATGAATTTTTCACATCAATCTTCAGAAATCATAAATTTTTACAATTTATCAACTTTATAGACTTTAGTAACATTTTTACACAGTTTGCTGAAAAAAAGCTTCTTCAAAAAACAATTTGTCATGAGATGAGTGAGTTTTCCAAATTTATAGATACAAGAATTCAAAATTATAACGATTTGAAAAAAACTGATCTTATTATAGAGGGACATTATCATCAAGGATATATAGGAAATAATTATATAAATATTCCATCTTTAGCGTGTAATAATAAATATTTGATATACCAAAACAAGCAATTTAGCTTTAATACACTATAATTATATTTATGGATAATTACGAATATACTCAACTATTAAAAAACTTAAATCAAAAACTTCAAAACATAGAATTGATACTTAAACCAGATGAGATTAGTTCTAGACTTGAAGAGATAAAAACAATAGAACAAGACCCTGAATTTTGGTCAAATCAAGAACTAGCGACAAAAACAGCACAAGAAAAAAATAGACTTTTAAGTAAACTTAGTAAATTTAACAAAGCAAACGAAGCTATTACAGATGCCAACGAATTGTATGAGATGGCAGTTGAAGAAAAAGACGAAGATACTATCGAAACTCTTTTTGAAGAATCTTCTAATTTACAACAAATTTTACAGCAAACAGAGATAGAAGTGATGTTAAGTGGAACAGATGATGGTAGTAATGCTATTGTTTCTATACATCCAGGTGCTGGTGGTACGGAGTCTTGTGACTGGGCAAATATGCTTTACCGTATGTATCTTAGATGGGCGGAGCGAAAAGGATTCAAAGTAGAAGTACTAGATCATCAAAATGGTGATGAAGCAGGAATCAAAGATGTAAGTATTATCATCTCTGGTATAAATGCTTATGGTTACTTAAAAACAGAAAATGGCATCCATAGACTAGTAAGAATCTCTCCTTTTGATTCAAATGCAAAAAGACATACATCGTTTGCTTCAGTGATGGTATCTCCTGAAGTTGATGACAATATTGATATTGAAGTTGAAGAGAAAGATATCAGAATTGATACATACAGAGCTAGTGGTGCTGGTGGTCAGCATGTTAATAAAACAGAATCTGCAATTAGAATTACACATATAGAAACAAATATCGTTGTACAATGTCAAAATGACAGAAGTCAACATAAAAATAAAGCTAGTGCAATGAAAATGCTAAAGTCTAGACTCTATGAGTTAGAGTTAGAAAAACAAGCAGCTGAAAAACAAGGTATCTCAAAAAGTGAAATTGGATGGGGTCATCAAATCCGTTCTTATGTGATGCAACCATACCAACAAATTAAAGATACAAGAAGTAATATAGGGTATAGTAATGTAGATGCTATTTTAGATGGTGACCTAGATAAAATGATAGAAGATGTTTTAATCGCACAAAGTAAATAATAAAGTGAAAAAATGAAAAGAATATTAAGCGTTGATGCCAATTTACTCAATAGTAAAATTATTGAACAAGATATTAAAGTTTATTTTGATTCTATTGATGAAAAATTTGAATTTTTTGTTGCTCAAACGCCTCAAAATACTTTAGATATAATCAATACTCACAATATTGATATAATCTTTTTAGATATCTCTTCAAAATTTTATGATGGTATTAAACTTTTAAAATATATTAAGCAACAGCCTACAAGACAATCAAAAATTGTAGGTGTAACTGTTTTAGATGATCATACATATCGTTTTAAAGCCCTTAAATATAAAGTGTACCGATATATTTATAAACCTTACGACAATAAAGAGATTGAGACTGTACTCAAAAAATATTTTTCACGAAACTATTATACAAAAGAGATTAATAGAATTGAAAATTTTATTAACATCGAAGATATTCAACACCCTACAGAAAAATTTGAAAACCTCAATGCAATCAAAGAAGAAGATCTAGAACTTGTTAGTAGTTATCAAAAAAGACACATAAAACATACAGCACACGAATTTACAGAATTATATGATGAGTGGGGTTATGATGTAGAGGATTTAAATGATTTAGAACTTTCACTTGATAAACTAATGATGAGTATACTTATGGATGATGATTTTGAAGCAGCTTTACCAGATATTATAAATATATTAGAAACATACAATAAATTTTTATATATTTTTACAGAGTTTGAAGAGTTAAGTAAAGTTGTTTACTCTATTGTAATACTTTTGCGAGAGATAGAATTCGATAAACTTGAAAGCTTTACTATGATCTCTAAATTAGTTTTAACAGTTATTCAAGATTTAGTAGAATGGAAAGAGAGAGTTTTTATAGCACAAGATACTGATGATGTTTATTACATCAATGATCCTATTTTAAATAGTTATGTACAAATTCAAGACCTTTTAACTTAAGAAGATCTATGCTAAAAGTTTTTACAACTATAGAGGATAAGAATCTTGCGTTTCATGTTACAGATGATATCGACTCAGTTAAATTAGCAAGAAAAGAGCTAGCTAAAAAATATAAATTTGATCATACTACATTACACTCAATGGATCAAATACATTCAAATATAGTTAAAAATATCTCGATGCAATCACCTATTCAAACTTGTGATGCAATTATTACAAATCAACCAAATACACCTCTTATGGTTTTAGTAGCTGACTGTATTCCGATTTTATTTTTTGATGAAACTATCAATGTCATTGCCGTTGCCCATGCAGGTCGTGTAGGTACTTTTAATAATATAGCATCAAATACTATTCGCAAAATGGTTGATAACTATAACTGTGATGTGACAAATATTCAAGTTGTTTTAGGACCGAGTATTCAAAAATGTTGTTATGAAGTTTCAGAAGAAATGGCTCAAGAGGTTTTGAATAAATTTGAAGCAAAGTTTTTAGATAATAGAAACATCGATCTACAAGCAATCAATAAACACCAGCTCCTTAAAATTGGTGTACTATCAAGTAATATAGAGATATCTTCCATTTGTACAAAATGTTCAAATCACCCCTACTTTTCTTATAGAAAAAACAAATCTTGCGGAAGATTTGCAGGG
>Ga0193963_1001394_pt1 | contig 12039 bp, 11 predicted proteins | sample FB_6_MG_FD_140359 | JGI IMG/M metagenome (GOLD analysis project Ga0193963, IMG submission 140359) | Microbial mat bacterial communities from the Broadkill River, Lewes, Delaware, United States - FB_6_MG | ecosystem: Environmental > Aquatic > Freshwater > River > Microbial mats | place: USA...
CTTTAAAATCTCCATTTTAGTATGAATAATATTATCTAATGTTTTAAAATATTCTATATGTTGCTCCCCTACACTACCAATAATAGCATATTGTGGTTCTATAAAGTTTACTATCTCTTCAATATCACCTGTCTCTCTAGCTCCTGCTTCAGCAATATAAACTTGTGTATCTAAAGGTAAATCTATATTCACATCCTTAACAATTCCCCCTATAGTATTTACACTTCGTGGGGTCATATAAACATTGAATTTTTTGCTTAAAACTTGATACAAATAATTTTTTATCGATGTTTTCCCATACGATGCAGTAATAGCTATGATTTGAAGATTTTTTATTGTTTTTAATCTCTCTTTTGCTTTTGCTTTAAAACTCATAAAAAACATTTTTTCTAATAATGTGGTAATTGCATATGTAATAATAAGTGGTAAAAATAGTCCATAAACAGGTGTTTCTGAAAACATAACTAAAGCATCAATAGCAAATGTTGTAAATAGTAAAATTGCTAAAAACCTTTTTACACGACTAGTAAGAACAAGTGGTTTATCTAAATTTCTATTCCAAATCACAAAACTAGTAAGATAGAGTAGATAAAAATATACATCAAAATATAAAGATGGAAGGATGTAGAAAAGTACTAATGGAGTTGCAAAATAGACAATATGCCATTGTTGTTTGTGATGTTTTAAAATAACTCTTTCAAGTTTATAGTTATACCATTGAAGATTGGTTATCATATACCAACCTAAACTCATTACAACTAAAATATGTGTAAAAATATCAAAATATTCCATTATATTACCCTATTTTTTTGGGGTATTATAACATATATTCTTAAGGTTATCATTCCTTAAGAACTATTTATTAAAAATTACTGCATCTAAAGTTTTTTTCTCAATATCACTTAAAAAACTTTCTGAAGCATTTTCTAAGGCACTTTCTTTTGAAGTTGAAGATCTCCCTATTGATTTTATAATTTGATTTGAAATAATTTTCTTGTTTGCAATTACAGATATTGTCGTTGTTACTTTTGCAATATTCCAACCTCTTGCAATACTGTACTTTACTTTGTTATTTAACGATATAACAACATCACTATTATTTGCACTATATGAAGCTTTATAGTTATTTTGATTTAATGTATCTATTAAAGAATCTGCAAAATACTTCTTCTTAGAATTTGTTTTAATTAAAATAGTTGTGCTATCTTTTAATTCTGAAATTTTATCAATATAAGAATCATATTTTTCCATATAAGGTGCTTGATCAAACTGATTATTTATAGCATTTAACACAACTGCTTGTGCTTGTGCTTTTTGTATACTAGGAACAATATCTTGCAATATGTGAATTTGCTCTAATTTAGAAAAATTTTGTAAAGAGTTGTATTTTTTATGAAGTCTCAAATCAACTATATCAAACTCTTTTTTCTTATTTGTAAAGAGTTCTTTTCTATTTACTTTCATCAATACAAAGAAACTATTAGCTATTTTATCACTTTTTTCTATACTCGCATTTGTAAACTTTATATTGTTTACATTTACTCTGATATCTCTTTTTATATTTTTAGAATATCTGTTTTGAGATGATGTTTCTGTCGTACTAGAGATACTAGACTTAACATTTACCACTAGCTTCGATGCCATACTATTTAAAGCATTATTTTTAGCATCTTCTAAACTTCGTTGAGATTCACCTTCTCCGTAAATAAACAGTGTGTTATTTACAGGTGTATTAAGATACCAAGAAGGTATTGTGGTTGTTTTATTATTAAGTACTGGAGTGTTTACACACCCTGTACAAACAATTAAAACCAAAGTATTACTAATGATATTTTTAAAATTTAGGAATTCCAAGACCAGCCTTTTCATGTGTTTTTTGAACTAATTGACCTAATTTTAAAAAACTTGATCGTCCCTCTTCTATAGTTGTCCATGTTGTTTTTGGAGTTATTTGCTGTGATGCTCGTAATTTTGTTGTTGTTTCAATCACATCACAAGTGATAATTCCTGTCATTGGGTCTTCACTTTCTTCAAATTCATAGACATTAAATAATTGATCTTCTACAACTTTATATTCTTTGCCAACATTCACCTGTGCAATAATATTTTGCTCTTTTGCTTTAAGTTTAGTAATATAACCTTTTACTGCAAAATATGATGACAACTCTTCTTCTAAAGCAGGTAATGAACTTAATATTGCAGATTTTACACCACCAACTACTTGATCATAATTTGGTTGTCTAATTTTACCTATGTTTACATCGTCTTGAAGTTGTTTACTAAATACAATTTTACCAGTTTCTACATCTAAAAGCTTAACAGTTATTTTTGTTTCAATAAGCATACCATCAGTAATAGAAGCACCTAAAGACAATAACGCTCCTACTAGTTTTGTGGCACTATTGTCTGACCTTGAGGTCATTCTATTGACACTATTTGCAGCTTTTGAATTATCTCTGTATGTTTGTTCAACATTATCAATCGAACCTGTTATAATATACCTAACCCCTGAAGTTTTTCCAAACTTAACAGCAGAATCTGGATCAACAAGACCACTATCTTGGAATTTTAATTCAGCATCAATTTTATCCATATCTGATCTTGTAAATAATTTTGCACCACCAGAATTTACAACAATAGACTCTAAAGGTCCTGTAATAGAAGATGATAATTTTGCATCAACATCTCTTTGGACATTAGATGTTTTAGAGTCAGAATCAATTTTTGTAGCAGAAACCATTCCTATTCCCACAGCAGTTGGGGCTGCAACTACACCTGCAACAGCTGCTGATTTTTTTATACTTGAAAATTTAGAATTTGTGTCATTAAGTTGAGCTTTACCAAATGTAGAGTTATTTGTAAATTCAATAACAGCTACTGTGGGCATTGCAGATTTATATTGTGGCATACATACATCAGGTATAGAAACTTTTGTTTTTATTCTATCAGGATAAGCTAATACATCTAACTTATTACCTCCACAACCACAAAGAACAGCAATAGCCGCAACAGATAACAAACTTGATCTAAATTTATAATTATACATTAATATCCTTTTTTAAATTCAAAAAATTATATCAGATAATTATAAAATTATTATTATAAAATAATAAATATTATTTTTTGTATATTAAATGTTACAATATGTATAAAGTAGATTCAATTTAATGTAGACAAACTTTATTTCGACCTGTTTTTTTTGCATGGTAAAGTGATTTGTCTGCACGAGCAATCATAGTTTCTTGTGTATCTTCTTTATTAAGAATAGAAACACCAATACTAATTGTTTTGTGTCCTATAGTTGAAAATTCATAAGCTTCTACATTTTTTCTGATTTTTTCAGCTAAACAAAGGACTCCTTCAATAGTATAATTATTGGAAAGGATAACAAATTCTTCTCCTCCCCATCGTCCAACAACATCCTCAATTCGTACAGATGATTTTAAAAGATCGGCCATTTCACGCAAAAATAGATCTCCAACATTATGTCCATAAGTGTCATTTACCTCTTTGAAGAAATCTATATCTATTAATATCAATGAAAAACTTGTATTATATCTATGAAATTTTGCAATTTCAATTGCAAATATCTCTTCTATTTTTACTCGATTGTAAAGTTGTGTTAATTTATCTGTAATAGATAATTTTTCTACTCTTTTTTTATCAGTAATCTCTTGTCTTATTGAAGTATATCCAATTTTTTTTCCATTACTAGAATAGATAGGTTCTATGTTTGCTAACACCCAATATGCTTCACCATTTTTCTTTTTATTTTTAATCTCACCGATCCATTTTTTATCAGCACTTATAGTATCCCATAAATTTACATAAATTGAAGGATCCATATCTTCATGTTTAACTATATTGTGTGTTCTACCTAGTAATTCTTTTTTACTATATCCACTGATACGACAAAAAGCTTCTGATACATGAGTTATTTTACCTTCTAAATCGGTTGAAGATGTTGTTACATATTTGTTTACAATTGTAATATACTTGTTTAACTTTGCAGTTCGTTCATTTACTTCTGTTTCAAGTTTCATATTGTTTTTAAAAAGATCTTCTTGTTTGCGTGACAACACAACTAAAATAATGAGAAGTAAAAAAGCAACTGTTATATTATAAAGAAAAATAGTTTGTTTCCCTTTTTCAAATATCAACATTGGATTTGTCATTTCTAAAGAGAATACATAATTATCAAAAATATCATAAAACTCAATTTGATTTATAAAATTATTTTCTTTTATTGATGTATTGATATTTACATTATGCAAAAAACTAAAATCTACCATATTGGTTTTTTGTTCACTTTCAGATAAAGCGAATTTTAGATTACTAAAAATTTCTTTATATTGTTCCAAAAAACTCTCATCAATAATTTTTACACTATAGATAAAACCATTTGATTTTCCACTACCATCACTTTTGAGAATTTTAGATTTTCGCAAATAAAATATTTTAGAATCAATCTGTCCTAAAGTATTAAACTCCATCGAATTTAAAGATATTAGAGAAACTTTTTGAATAAAATCAGAAGAAGTTATTTTTTTATTCTTTTTAGAAAATACAATCTCATTTTCTAAATTAACATAAATAATCAAATCTAAATTTAATTCTTCTAGCGTTGATGTATGTTGTCTAAAATTTTCTTGTATATATTTGTCATTTCTAGTATTGATAAAATTAAAAGTTTCATCCCAATAACTATATTCATTTGTTTTTTTAGTAATCTCTTTCATAGTTTTATTCATATTTTTTAAAACTAAATTTATCTCTTTAGTGTTTTTATTGTTTTCTAGTGTTTTAAAATTTTCTATAAAAACAGTATAAGAGATAGATGAGAAGGTGGTTATTAAAAAGAGATATAATAATAAAAAGTTAAAAAAACTAACTTTTTTGCTTTTGAAATACATTGTTATCCTGATTGTTAAATATTTCGCATTATATAGTAATTATACTTTTGTACTACTAATGCACTTTTCTATCTCTTTTGAAACCTGAGTACTATAATGAAGAAAAAAATAATGTCCATCTGTATAAGATTTAAACTGACTCTTTTTTATCAATTCTGCTATTTTTTTTCCTGATTCTAGAGATGTTGCTGTGTCTGATTCTCCCCAGAATATATATGCCTGATTGTAAAATCCTTTAAAATACTCAGTAAAATCTTCATCAACTACATTTTTAAATGTTTCATACATATTTTGACTCATATTTTCTACATCTTTACTTCGGAACATTTTTGTTAGAGTACTTAAACCCAAAGCGTTACAAAGTTTTGCAAATTGAATTCTTATTTTTACACTTGCTGACTTCTCTTCCAAAATTCCAGCACTACTTAAAAGTATAAGTGTTTTTGGTATTAAAGCAGTTGCAACTTTTCCTCCAAAAGAGTGTCCTGCTATTGTTACATCATTGTGATTGATACCAATTTTTTCTAAAAATATTTTCATGATATGAGCATAGTCTATGGTTGTAAGGACATAGTTATTATCACTTTTACCAAACCCTGGCATATCGATATAGATATGTTTAAACTCTTTGAGATTTACTCCAAAAGCTTTTTTCATCACCTCTTTGTTGCTTCCCCAACCATGTAAAAATACTATCACTTCACTTTTATCGTTATTTACTATCTCATAATTTATATTAAAGTTTTTACCAAAATAATCTACACTTTTTATTGCCATTTTACACCCTTTAAATTTAAAGAAAAAAGACTCCATTCATCTTTTAAAGAATCGATCTTAATATCAATTTTATATCTATCACAATACGCTTTTATTATATTCAAACCTAAGCCTACTCCACTGCTATCATTATTTTCCTGATAATATTTATCAAAAATTTGGAAAAGATTTTTAGTATTTATACCTATTCCAGTATCTTTTATACTTAAAATATCATCTTTTATCTGTATAGTTATAGTTCCATTTTTCTTATTATATTTAATTGCATTTATGAGAAGATTATCAAATACTCTCTCAAAACCATTTTTATCAGATTTGATAATATAAGATTTTTTTTCGTAAAAAATAGATATATCTGCTTTTAAATCATGATGTTTCAAAAGACTTTTTTCTATAATTTCGGATATATCAAATGCTTCAATACTTACACTATCTATTTGTTCTTTAATACTATATTCCATTTGATTGTAAAGGTTTAAGAGACTATCACACGATTCATCTATACGGTTAAGTCTTGAAAGATTTTTTTCATCTTTCTCTTTTTTTTGTAAGATTTTACTATTTATCTGTATAGTTGCAACAGGAGTATTAAGCTCATGTAGAGTCTCTTTTATATGATTTTCTATATTCTCTTCACTTTTAAATAAAGGTTCAAAAAGCTGAGCACTTAAAAAATAATACAACACTCCACCAAGTAAAAGTAAAAAAAGAGTAACTGGCAAAAAATTATTTTGATCAAATCCAAATTCAGCTGTAATAAAATTGTAAAAAATAAGCACTATTAAAATAGTGAATATAACTACAATCATATTAGAGATCATAAAATCTTTTTGTTTAATATTCAATCTTATAACCGATATTTTTGATATTTGAGATATGAAAAAGTTCACTATCTGAAAAAAGTTTTTTGATACTATTGACATATACTCGAATAGAACCATCACTATATGTTTCACTTGCATTCCATAGTCTATTGATAATCATATCTTTTGTAACTATAGAGTGATTATTTTGATAAAAAAGTTCAAATAACTCTAGAGCTTTTAAACTAAACTTTACAAGTTCTCCATCTTTTTTTACCTCTTTTGTATCAAAGTTAAATTCTACATTTCCTAACACAATAAGATTTTGCTTTTTAACTCTCTTCATCAAAGAGTTTATTCTCAAAATCAACTCATCCATATCAAAGGGTTTGGTCAAAAAATCATCAGCACCTGTTGAGAAACCTTGAGTAAGTGTTTCTTTGTCTTTATATGATGTTAGAAATATTACTGGAGTTTCATCTGTAGCTTGGCGAATCTCCCTCAAAAGATCAATACCATTAATATCAGGAAGATTGATATCTAAAAGATACAAATCAAATCTATTCTCATAAATCATCTCTAACATCTTTGTTGAAGTATTTACATGGGTAATATTTACATTGGCAAACTCTTCTAAATAATCTATCAGACTTAGACTAAAAAGTTCATCATCTTCAAGTAAAAGTACTTTTGTCATTAAAGTTTTTTAAACTCTTCAATATTTTGTCTTATAGCATCATAAACTACTACCGATACACTATTGGCAATATTTAAACTTCGTGCATCATTTGTCATAGGTATATTTACACAAAATTCTTTATTATTCTCAAGTAGTTCTTCAGGAAGTCCTGCATCTTCTCGACCAAAGAAAAAATAGTCATTTGCATTATAAATAGCATCAAAGTATGGTTTTGTTGTTTTTGTTGTAGCATAAAAGCATCTAATATTCTCAGGATTTTTTTCTTTAAAATCTTCTATATTTTCATACTCTCGTACATCTAAAAATTCCCAATAATCAAGCCCTGCTCTCCTTACTTGTTTTTCATTTATCTCACCAAAACCATAAGGTTTGATAAGATGCAAAACTGAACCTGTTGCATAGGCAAGTCGTCCTATAGTTCCAACATTTCCAGGCATTCTTGGTTCTAATAAAACTATATTAAACATTATAAAATTACCGTTTTATTTCCATAAATGAAAACTTTATCTTTTAGTACTAAATCCAATGCTTTAGATAAAACTACTTTTTCAACATTTCTTCCGGCATCTCTCATATCTTCCCAAGAATAGCTGTGATCAACTCGTGTAATATCTTGTGCAATAATTGGACCTTCATCTAAATCATCCGTAACCCAATGCGATGTAGCACCAATAATTTTAACACCTCTTGAGTGTGCTTGTTTATAAGGATTTGCTCCAATAAATGCAGGCAAAAATGAGTGATGTATATTTAAAACTTGTCCAGGAAAAGTTTGCACAAAATTTGGTGTAAGTATTCGCATATATTTTGCTAATACTATTAACTCATAATTATATTTTTTGATTGCATCAATAATAAATACTTCATGTTCTTCTCTTGATAAATTTTCATGAGAGATAAACTCAAAAGGTATATTAAATTTTTCAACCAAATTCCTTAAACTTTCTCTATTTGACACAACAGCTGTAATATTTGCATCTAACTCACCAGCTTCATGTTTAATAAGTAGGTCACCTAAACAATGCATCTCTTTTGTTGCTAAAATAACAATATCTTTTTTAACTTTATTTGTTAATTTAATACTAGCATTATCAGGTAAAATCTCTTTTAGTTCTCGTAATAATATTGTTTCATTAAATTCGCCTGATATCACTGATCTCATAAAAAACTGGTTTGTTTCATCATCTACATATTCTGAGTTGGAATCAATATTTAAGTTATGTTCAAAAAGTATTTTAGATATATTATATACTAACCCTTTTGTATCATTGGTTTCTATTAGTAACCTATATTTATTCATCTATTCTCCTACAGTTTTGTAATTCTTATTTTAAAAAATTGATAATATCACAAATTTAGTTTAAATAGTATAAAATGTTACTTATGATTAAGAGCTTAATATTAATACTTTTTTTATATAAAATGGGGATTGCAAATACCGTAAATATTGAACAACTTCAAGCAAAATTTAATCAAGAAGTGATTGAACTCAATGCATTTACTAAAAGGTATGGTTCATATCTAAGAAAAAACTGTAATGATAATTTATCTTGTTATAAAAAAACTATTAACACACTTAAATCATGGGAAACAGTTCAAAATGATATAAAACTGAATTCAATTTTACACAAAAAAAATACACTTTTAAAGCCAGATAATGAATATTGGAATAGTATTGTAAATAAACTCAAAACTAAAAAAATACAACTCAACAATACACAGTTTGTGAGTATTATAGACTTAGAAAAACAACTCTACATAGTAACTCTTTGGGATGAACAAACACAGCAATTTCAATATATAGGAAATGATTTGATTTCTAGTGGTAATATTTATAGAGAAAAAGAGGTAAGGTTTGGAGAAGATCACTACTTAAAAACTCCTGCTGGAGTATTTCGAAGTAAACAAGGTTGGCGTTCAGATGGGAGAAGAAGTGATGATAATATCACTTTAGGTTATGGATATAAAGATAGATTTGTGTTTTATTTTGGTAAACAAGATACTATTCGATATAACACATTTGATAAAAATAAAAACAAAATTTATGATAAAGAGAAATGGCAACTCATAAAAGATCAACTAAATTTTGCTGTACATTCTCATAAATCTAGCAGACCAATGGGACAACCAAATTCACATGGATGTATCCGTATGACAGATGAATTGAATAGATTTCTAGATAATAACGCGATTTTACATAAGAATATACTCGATGGAAATAGATGGCTTCATAAATATGCAAAAGAACCAAACAATCTTAAGTATTATCACCTAGCAGGTGAATACTTGATTGTGTTTGATAAAATTTAAAATAATCGATACCCCAATCCTTGGACTGTAAAAAACAGATCTTTATATGTTTTTTTTCTGATTCTTAAAAGAAAATTTTTCAAAGCTGCTTCACTCATCACTTCATTTTCCCATATTGTTTCATTTATCATATCTTTTGTTACTATTGTTTTTCTATTTGCAATAAGTAACTCAATAAAATCAGTCTCTTTTTTTGTTAGATCTACTAGAGATTCATCTATAATAAGAATCTTTTTTCCTTGATCATAAAAGATATCATCTTTAATATAAATCATATCAGGATCATTTAAAGATAATGCTTCATCGCATTTTTCTAGTAACTCTTCAAATGCTTGAAAATTAATAGGTTTTATAGAATATGCTGTTAGACCTAATGGTATTGCTTTTAAAAGTAACTCTTCATCTTTGTGTGCACTTAAAACTACTATGGGGATTGTACTATCTTGTTTTCTAATTTTTTCTATAAAATTAAGAGCTATTCCATCTTCAACTTTTAAATCACTCAAAATAATATCAATTTGTTGATTCTCAATCACCTCAAATGCTTCTTTCATACTTACTACATGAACTACTTCCTTAACATAATGACTCAAAAATAGTATAGTATCATTAGCAAAGGTTAAATTATCTTCTAGAAACAATAGTCTTTTTTGTAATAATTTTTTCAAATTTTATCCTTTTTTTACAAAGTTATTGTAAACTTTGCCCCTTCTTGAGTATTTTCAACAGTGAGTAAACCATTATTTTTCTTGATAATACTTGCTGACAAATACAGTCCAATTCCTAAGTTGCCTTTTCCACTTACATAAGGTGAGAATACATCATTGATATTTTCTAAACTTATCCCACCTGCATTATCTTCAATCGTTACTAAAGATTTATTATTTTGTGTAAAAATACTAATGGTAATGGTTCTTTGACTAATACCTCTTTCTATAAAAATATCTTTTGCATTATTCAGTATAGAAAGTATAACTTGTGCATATTCATTTTGATTTGCATAAATAGTAGGATTGGTTATTTTATTTATATTCAACTTAATATTTTCATAATCAAATGTTGCACTTACAATATTAATAGCTTTATTAATAGTAGATATAAGATCAAAAAAACTATTTTTTGTATTTGGTTTATAAAAATTTTGAAAGGTTTCAACTGTTTTAGACATAAACTCTAATATATCGGATGTTCTAGTAAAATTGATTTGCAGTTTTTCTAAATCTATTTTATCGTTTGATATAAACATCGTATTTAAAATATTTACACTTCCTAGTTCACTTAATGGTTGTTTCCATTGATGTGCAATATGCATTAGTAGTTCACCAATCTCAGCTTGTTTAGAGTTTTGAAAGATAATTTGTTCTTGAAGTTTATTTTTTTTAATCTCTTGATCTACTTGCATACGAAGATTTTCTTGATATGATTTTAATTGTAATTGAGTATTTACTCTACTTAACAATTCTATTGTACTAAAAGGTTTGGCGATATAATCAACAGCCCCAACATCAAAACCTTTTTTAATATCATTTATATCATTTTTTGCAGTTAAAAATATAACAGGAATATTTTTTGTATTTTCGTTTTTTTTAATACGAGAACAAACATCAAATCCATCCATATCTGGCATCATTACATCCAGTAGTATTAAATCTATAGTTTCTTGTGTTAAAACTTCTAAAGCTATCAAACCACTGAGTGCAGGTACAATATTATAATCTCTTAAACTCTCAATTAAAATATTCAAATTAAACGCATTATCATCTACTATTAAAATAGTTTTTTTATTATTCATCGCTATTTCCATGTTATGGTATATTTTAATTATATCCTATTTTAGTCTTAAAAATGTCTTATTGCAAATTCGACATTTAATTGATATTTCGATATAATCGCGAACAAATATAAATAGGACAATAAACTATGAGTAATAAATACAATCCAAAAGATGTAGAAGACAAATATTATAAACTATGTGAAGATAGAGGATACTTTGAAATAGATGGAAACAAATCTATTCAAGGCAAAGATGAAAATGGAAAAGATAAAACTTTTTCAATCATGATGCCACCACCAAATGTAACAGGAAGCTTACATATTGGTCACGCTTTAACATTTACTTTACAAGATATTATCACAAGATACAAAAGAATGGACGGGTTTAAAACTTTGTGGCAACCTGGAACAGACCATGCCGGTATTGCAACACAAAATGTTGTTGAAAAACAACTTTTAGCTGAGGGTACTACAAAAGAAGAACTTGGAAGAGAAAAATTTTTAGAGAGAGCTTGGCTTCAAAAAGAGACTAGTGGTGGAAATATTGTTCACCAAATGAGAAAACTAGGTGTAACTCCAGCTTGGAAGCGTGAACGATTTACTATGGATGAAGGTCTTCAAGAAGCTGTAAAAGAAGCTTTTGTAAGCTTGTATAACGAAGGTAAAATCACACAAAACAACTATATGGTAAACTGGTGTACACATGATGGTGCATTATCAGATATCGAAGTTGAACATGAAGAGGTAAATGGTAAATTTTATA
>Ga0193963_1001396_pt1 | contig 12035 bp, 13 predicted proteins | sample FB_6_MG_FD_140359 | JGI IMG/M metagenome (GOLD analysis project Ga0193963, IMG submission 140359) | Microbial mat bacterial communities from the Broadkill River, Lewes, Delaware, United States - FB_6_MG | ecosystem: Environmental > Aquatic > Freshwater > River > Microbial mats | place: USA...
CCCCTTGAAAATAACACCCACTTCCCACCTGATATTAGGTTTTATGGGCAGAGTAGAGAGTTTACTGGGTTTGAATCAGTGGGAAGTATGTCCTAAGCGCTCATCCTTAGGCGTAGAAGAGGGACCAAGGCCTTCTTTGATAAAACTATTGTCCGGCTTTGATTTGCCATTGATAGACAGAATAGAGTCAACTGGGACTATTTGAATTTCCCCTTCCTTTGAATGAACCCAAAACGCACAATGTGTTTTGGAGCACCGAATCACCCCCACATTGTGAACATCCTTTTGGCTGAGCTTTTGTTTAGTATAGAGATCTACTAACCACTTTCCATCACGGAACAACTGTACCCTGTTTTTAGCCTCCGCAACGCCCAAAGCCACACTATACGAATAACTATAAGATAAGCCGAAAAAGATACATATGAGGGCAGAAATAATGACTAAGGATTTAATTAAACCAATAAGCCAAGGATCCTTTTCTGGCTGATAAACTTCTTTTCCTGATTGTTTAGACCTCACATTTTGGACCTTGCGTCCAAGCCATTTTATCCATTTAAGATCTTTTATTAAAAAAGCTATCAAATCTCCGAAAAATGAACCTGTAAAAACAGTCGCAAGTAGTACAAACACCACACTAATGACTACGATTCCACCTTTAGAGAAAGACTGAAAGCCTCTTAGGAGTATGCTCTGAGTACTTTCTTCAAAGAATGAATGCGGTAAATTATAAGCGTTCAAGAAACCCGACTCGAAGGCAAGGCCCAAGTAGAAAAAAAACGCTGTAAATAAAGTGATTAAGACGCCAGCACTTAGAAGGTTATTAGCAAACCAGTTTTTCATAGAGAACACCATCCATGGAGATTTTTAGAGGTGGTTATTATTTAAGAGACTGCTTCAGCGGGAAATTCTAAGTCCACCTCTGGAGTGGGAAGTATGGCATCCACCTCCCAAAACTGACCAAGGATGGCTGAGAGATCCTCAGGTGATAGCGGGGTACCTTCAATCAGCAGTCTGTTGACGCAGGGGGCTAAATTGGCAGAGCCATATTGATAGGCTGAGTCCACAAGGTCCTCGATATATTCCCCGTCAGGGCCGCTAAACTCACCCGTTTCACTATCCCACGCAAAAGTGACCGGCAGCGCAGGTTCATCTAAGGATTTAAGTTTTTTAAAGTAATATTTCATAAACTTTTTGGCTTATAGTGAAATAGTAGTCCTAACGCTAAAGATAGCATATCAGGATCTTGTTGGATCAGTTTCTTCAAGGTTGTGGCGTTTTTATGACTCATCTCACCTAATAGTGGCTCATAAACCATTGTCATAACCTCTGCCGCTCTATGCCCTTCAGGAAGGTGGTTATACTCCCTGCCTTGGTAAGGGTGGTAGTAGTGATCCTCTCTTGTAACTTCATGTCTCCCGTAATTCAAACCCGTTAGATCTCGTAAGTATCTGAGCGAATTTCCTCTGGTGCGCTCTTCATGCTCTTCATTAAAAAATCGGTCTAATTCAGGCATAGCGGCCTGCAATCGATGGGCATATTCATGTGCTGCCGTGGAGCTTTCGTCCGTTACGATGAACCCCGTTCCTTTAGGCCAGAACGTTGTGTAGGGATCACCTTTAAGTGCTTTGTAAGCATGGCCAAAAGTTTTGATACTTCTAGTCGGCTTCGGAAGGGATACATGCCAGCCACGATGGTTACTATATCGAATGTACAACTTCCCAAGCCCATCAGCAGCTCTAGTCCAATCATCAGGAAAGCGCTTAGAAGCTTTTTGCACAGCGAGTGCCCCTTTGCCCTTTCCTTCAACGACTGCAGGAGTGCTCACAGGCCTAAAGCGCTCTAACTGTTTAACCAACCGGTCTCTAAATTCTTCAGCGATCGGCACCATAGCAGGATGACTTGAATGGACAGAGTCAAAGACATGCTTAAACTTTCGGCTTCGTTGCATATCTAGGTTTGATTTACGCGCCACCTCCGATACCATCTCCTCCATCTTGCGAAGAATCTTTCTCCCTGCTTGTTTAGCTTCTTCACGCGTAATTTCCGAGGAGAGTGCCCCTTCAGGCAACTCTTTTAGTACATTTTCAGTACTTAAAATAATTTGCTTAGCAGCATTCGCCGTTGCCGCATTGCGCATGTCTTCTGGCAACAAGTGATATTTTTCACGAAGAATCTCCTTTAAAGGCTCCATCCTGCTCTTGCCAGGGTTATGAGCAAACGTCGGATCTATGCCCTCTGGTACAGGCTCCGTTATACCTGTACGAGGATTCGTCCAAGTTGTCCATTTAATTTCGGGCACTTCACCAGGAACTAGCCCCATTTCCATTAATTCAGCGTCATCAAGCTGCAGTACACCGCACCGGCAGTTATGACCATTAGGCGCATAGTGTGTATCCCAAAATGGATGATCAATTGGCAATAGAACGCCATCAAATTGTGCATGCTCTAATCGGGTGCGATTGTCATCAACAGCGTCATAGAGTAACCAAGGCGCAGTTTCAGCATGACGAGACATTTGCTCCCACTGCCCAGTAGCATAAGCACTTTGCATGTTGGTTCTGAAAATCGTTCGTAAACGATGAGCACTACCTAACTGCTGAGAGCTCAGGACCTTGCCGGTGATTGGATCTTTAACGGTTTGTCTACCCCACCAACCTTTTTGCCTAAGATAGGGTTCAAGTTCTTTTCTAAAGTCCTCCATGCTGGTACCTGTTGCAATGGACTCATCTAGCTTTTCTCTAACATCTCGGAGCATATCCATATCAAGCATCTTAGCCACAGTGAACGCTACTTCGTGCTCCCCTTTTACCAAGTCCCTATAATCAAAAGAGGTTTTTAGTCCCTTGTCCCTGAAAAATGACAGCGCCTCCTCTGCCGTGAGGTTAAAGCCTACAGAAATAGATACCGGGTCTAAAAAGGAGACCACATCAGCCGGCACCACACGCTTTACACTGGGGTCGAGCTTAATACGCATATTATCTCTCTGCCCGAAGGTTACCCATCAACCTAGCGGCGATATTAGCGTCTCGAACAGCACTAACCGATTGCTCATTGGGCCCATCGGCTAACATTTCATTCAATCGTTCCCTAAATGATTCCATGTCCTCTGCTTGTTCAGCATATGCCATCAACTCCCTCACTCTTTTCCCCAGTACATCATTACTGCTATGGGCGATCACTTCTGCAGAAGCTACAAGACCGGCTATATCTGCCCTTCGTCCATTACGCTTATCAGCCAAAGGTGCATTTTCAGCGAACTGGGGAATTAACTGGTTGTTATTCCAGTCCGTTTCAGTATCGTCTGATACCGTTTTACGCTTCACCCAGCCTTCTCCATAAGTTTCCTTGATGTATTCTTCTGTCGGCTCATACCCCAAAGCATAGATTCCTTTATCTACCTCCACACGCTGTTTCAGATCAGCAGGTGGTTCAGTGTTTCGCCATATTTTAGGGGGATTAGCACCTGGGAAGTTCCACTTTGTGAGCCAAGTCACAACGGTATTGTTTAAGCTTTCACAAATAAGATCGGCATCAGCTTTAACAACATCTTCTTTAACATCGTTATGTACTTCGGCTTGAGAGCGACTTGATCCGCTATCTGTTGTCATGGTCTGACTAAGCACTATTTTGGATATCGCCTGGTCCAATGCTCTACGCTGAGACTCGTAATCGCCTGATCCAGATCTGGCCGCCTCAAGTAAAGCGATCTCAATACCTTCTGGAATCAGCACACCGCTATCCACTTGAATGGCCTGCAAAGCCTCCAAGGCACGACGCTTCATGGTTGAGTCGTTTATTTGGGACTGCGGGAGGGTTGCTGTAGGCGTGGGTTGAGCAAACTTTTCCAGAAAGACCGACCAATATTTCAAACCGTTCCGCTTAAAGAAAACAGGCCAATACAACCAATGCGCCAAACCTAGACCGTAAGGGTTTTCGTCGTGATCCGCTCCGATACTGAACCACCAAAATTTATTATCAGGCATTCGCTCACCCATCGGATGAGCCATACTGATTTTATAGATTTTGCCATCTTTACCTAACCGGAAATTAGATCGATCCCTTACTTTAATATCATCTAGTACTAAGCGATTACCTTCCTGCCCATAGATAAATTCGCCCACTCCGTAACCATAAAACATGGCGTACAGCATCAATTCGGACTTCCGATCAAAGCTGAATCTTTGAAACTGTAACTTGATAAACTCCGCTGCTGTTTTATCCAATGCGCTTTCACTAGCAGGAAATACAGCCCATTCAGCAGACACTACCGCTCGACGACGCTGTTCAAGTGTGGATTTCACTTGGTCATCTCTAAGCACTTCTGTATAAATCGCCAGATCACCGCCACCTCGGGTATTGAGTATGCTGTCCTCATTCTGAATCAACATATCGGTATATAAACTTCCCTGCTTATCTTCAGAGATTTCACCTAAAACGGGCCGTTTTATAAGATCAGCCATGCTAGTACCCTCTCGTATCGTTATCTGAGCGAAGACGCCCAAAGCCGTAATCTGTATCGAGTTCGTCTATATCCCTTTCGAGTACGGAGGCCACCTCTCGCTTTCCGATCGAAGCAAACTGGAAGTTTCCGCCATAACGACGAATCCACCTTAAAAATTGAGTCATAGAATCCACTTGGTCATCATTGGCAGCAAGAGGGAATGATGTCACCTCCGCTTCAAAATCGGGCAGCCAAGGTGCGTATTCAGGAAGCATCACAAGACCTGACTGCACTAAGGCAGATTGAGCCAAAGCCCGTGTTAATTTATCGCCATCAGGTTCTATAGGGATGACGGGGTACGCCCCCGATTCTTCCCGCATATCCTGGATCAATGACTGACCGCTAGCTTTATCCTCCACTAAGATTGCATCGGGATTCCATTGGGAGGCTTTGCTTTTGAAGGTCCGTTTCAAGTCAGGATAATTAACGCGATCTCGCCAGACATCGACCAAGTAATAGGCCAGTCGAGTGACGACCCAAGTAGTACATACTGAAGGGTCATTCTCTTGCCCTGGCTTATAGGCTGTATCCCAGCTTTGCACGATCATGATCTGGCGATCGGCTGATGGAATAGCGCCATATCGACCAAACCACGCCCTTAAAAACGTATTGCCTTCAGCCGGTACCGGATTTCCTTGGAACAACGCATAGAATGAGTCACCTAATACTTTCTTGATACGTGCCAAAGCATTTTCGTCATATCGCTCAGGGCACAGCGCTTGGCCAATTTTGCGTCCGAGTGGGTCAGCTGGAGAATCAGCCAATGCAGGCAAGTTAATCACTTTCCACTCGCCCCCCTCGTCTTTGGTTCCCTCTTCTCGGATCAAACGGCCAGCTAAATCATCTTCATGCCACCGTGTCATGATCAAAATCAGGAAACCACCCGGCTCCAGACGGGTATAAAGATCATCTTTGTACCAATCGTAAACGTTCTCTCGATAGGTCTGGCTATTGGCCTCTTTTCGGCTTTTAACCGGGTCATCGACAATGATGCCATTGGCTCCCATGCCAGTTACACCAGCGCCTACACCTGCAGCACGATACCCTCCATCATCTCGCGTTTCCCAATCATCAACCGCTCGGCGCTCATTACTGATATCAACCCCTCGGGACTCGGCTACTCGTCGGGTTTTACGGCTGAATTTGTTGGCCAGCGTTTGAGAATACGCACCAACAATCCAGCGAAATGAAGGGATATACTCAAGCACATAGGCCGGTAACCTCACAGTAACCATCTCGGACTTACCGTGTCGTGGGGGAACGCTCAACACTAAACGATCGTTATGGCCATCGAGTATTTGAATGACCTCTTTCTGAATCAGTTGCTGATAATGCCAATTCCAGGTGAAAGCAGGTGTTGCTTGAGGTAACCAATCAGGAAAGCTTAACCGCGGCTTCTGCTCAGACCGGCTCGCCAGAATCAGCTCTATCTCGACGCGCTCTTGCTTGGTCAAGTAAGGCAGTAATTCTGTCAACTGCTGCTGAGTCAGTAAGTCCTTCATACGGCTTGGTTCCAGACGGGTCAGTAGGAGCAACTTTGGTGGGGGCATCTAAGCCAATCAATTTACAACGACGCTCGATAATATTGAGAATGGCCATCATGTAACGGGGATCTCCCGTCTGTTCAACCTTCTCCCTAGCATGGTTAGTGCCTGGGTATTTAGTCGCCTTGCGGGTCTCTTTACGGGTTTTGAGTATGGTCTCGCAACTTCGTTGCCACTGAGCCCAAAGCTGTGACTCCATGAGATCTAGCTTAGCCAGCTGCTCTGCCCTTATTTGGTCAAAGTCTCTAAGGGCAGACTCCTGCCAACGATTCCTGATAACCCTCAAATCCCGCTCAATCGTCGGAAGGCTTACCCCTACATGAGACGCAATATCAACCTGATATAGCCCCTGAAGGTATAAACGGGCAACCTCAGAGCGTCTTTTCTCTATATCCTGCTTCTGATTTGTCACCCGTCACCTCTGACCATCACACCTAACACTACGAATTGATTCTCTTCTCTTTCTCATAGGTTCGAATTACTTTGCCGCCTAATAAAACAGCCACAAGCTCCCATAGACCATCTGGAGAAACAGGATAAGCACTCAACTCCGTAGCCCCCCAATTTAACTGCACCCACAACACGGCTGCGGCAAAATACTGAGGGATGAAATAGAGCGCCATCCCAATGGCACCTACCCACCCCAAAGCCGGACGCCAACCGGAGTTAAACCAGCTCGATGACTGCGCATGGATCATATTGAGCTGATGCGCCCATTCTGCTGGCTTTAACTTAATACGCTCCATGATCTCTGCATGAGTTAACCGCTCCTTATCTGAAGTAAACAGGTTGTCTAATGCTTTGCCGGTTTTATCGACCGTGTTACCGATCGCATCGATCTCTTTATCCGCACCAAAACCAAAAAATCCCATCAGGCCACCTCATCAATTTCTAAACTTGAAACTTCAAAGCATGGGCAATACTTCAGCCATTCATGTTCAGAGATCACGCCGTCTTTGTTCAAATCCGGGGACCAATCACGATGACCTTTGACATTAGCTCTGGGAATATTGAATGCCCAACATAAGGTTTTGATAACGGTTCTTAGCTGTTCCATCTGAAGTGGATCAAAATTAAAAGAGGGATTACCCATGGCATCCACTCCCCCAACCAAGCAAATACCAATATTGTTTTGGTTGTGACCTTTCACATGGGCGCCATTTACATCCACAGTGCGGCCATATTTGAGCTTGCCATTTGACTCAATGACAAAGTGGTAACCAATATCCGACCAACCTTTTTCAAGATGCCACTCCCTGATTCGCTCTGCCGTAACAGTGGCCGTATTTTGTGTGGCCGAACAATGAACAGTAATGTGTGAAGGCTTCATTCCTGATGCTCCTGTATGAACTGAGTAATGATCCTTCTTACCTGACGCTCACTCAGTCCGAAACGGTGAGCTATGTCCACCATGCTTTCACCATCCATGTACTGATGAAAAATAACCTGATCCCGCTTACGATTTTTCACCGTCAGACAGACTGGAATATCAATCGATCCCCCTCCATACACCTGGGAAAGTTTCTGAAATTCCTCGGGACTAATGAAATGGGATAATCGGTGGTCGTCACTTGGGGTCATAGGCACATACAACCGGCATCCGGAGTAATGCTCCAACAACGTATCCGCCACATGCTCACCCACTGAGTTTGCTATGATTTTGAGCGAGGGCGGATAATGCTTTTTTACGTTAAGTTCCGGTTTTACCGTTTCATAGAGCTCTGAGATGATTACCTTCATGCCTGAGCGCTGCGAGCGATCGTATATTGGCTCTTCAATGGTGAGCGACTTAACGTAGTTAGTGTTATCGTCTTTGAGTATGCCGACTTTGACGAGACCGTCTTCGACTATCTTTACGGCGTAAGCATAATTCGAGCAATCTCTAGCGCGATCGCCTTTACCAACGACCGGAATAAAAATCAGCGATACAGGTTTAGTAAACGGCTCAATCTGTATATGTGAACACGCATCATGCCCTTGCTCGGCTTGCTCTTTACGCTTCACCCAATGAATCCCCGCGTAAATCTGATTAAGGCTTGGGCCCATGTAGGGAACATAAAGAATCTCAGTTCTTAGGTTCTGAAACTCCCCCGAAGCCTCCTCATCCAAAGCAAGACCCAGCTGCTCCTCCTGAAAAACCGCAACTGGTTTATTCTTCTGAGCCACTAGCGGTGGTCGCTTACCATTGGCGTAACCTAATCGTGCATTCATCTGAATACGTCGCTTTTTTATTTTCTCAAACTCATCTTGGGTCATACGCATAACAGTGCGATCTCCTGTTCAACGGTCCACATCAAAACATCCCTTTCAGTTGGGCAAGGGCCGCATTACCGGTTTCTCTACAGCGCTGGGTTCTGCTGCGTCGTCCGTGATACTGAAACTCGAGCTTCGAAGAATCTGCCTCAGGAACCACAAATTGCTCACCTCGTTTGACGCTTTCGCAGACGTTGTCATAGGCAATCTTGAATTGCTTTTTAGAGGCTGACCCACTCCGAATTTCATACCATCCGGTACGTCGGCCGGCTTCGTATACAGCAGGGTGTGACCAAGCATGGTTGAGCACATTATGGGAGTGGCTACAGGCTTCGTGATAAGCCGTCGTCAGATCAGGCACACCCAAGTCTTGAGCTGAAACATGACAGAGCTGTCGAAACTCATTCAGGTTAGGTACAAAGGTGCTTTCCCGATTTAGCAACTTAGCAAAGCCACGTCTGATCAAACTTGGCGACAAGTCTCTTAAACCTAAACACCAGGTCTGGAATGACTCGCCCCCCGTTTCTCCATACTGGTTGGCAAACTGAGCACCGTATATTTCACTCATACGTTGCCACAGCCTCGCTACTGCCTCCCGAATCTCCGGTTTCACGTCGGAGTCTCTCGAGGTACTCATCGGTCGACTGCTTTTGTCGATCAACGGTCGAGAGCTTTCTAGGCGGGTTATTTGACCTTCGAGTTGACGGTGGGTGCTGTCCATTAGAGCCTCCAGCAGGTTGATCATTAGCCCCTGAGCTTGCTTGTCCAGCTAACAGGGGCTTTTCGTTTTGGGTATTCGAATAATCTCTTTTCATCCAGCCAATCAGTCTCGACTCCCATTCATGCTGCGAATGGACCATGCCTGGCTTTCCAAGATAGTGAGAAATGAACTGGGTAATCAGTAAGGTATGCTGCCCTGAGTCAGTGCTAATACGATTTCGCCAAAGCAGCTCTTTGAATTGTTCGGTGGGTTTCCACTCGATTGATATCGGAAATTTTCGGTTGTCGCTGTATATATAATTATTATTACTTACGGAAGTAACGGAGGTATGCCCATGTGCTTTGTCCTTCATCTGTCCTTCATCGCACTGCGGCATCTCGCTAACCCCTTGTTCTATCTGGGTTTTAGTCTCTAAAAGGCTTTGCCCATGTCCTTTGCCCTTCCTTTGCCCTTCCTCATTCAGACGGTTTAAGTCTGTAGTCGCTAAAACGCATCTAAAAACCATAGGGTCCGTCCGCTTGTTTGTAGGTAGTTTCTCGATCAAACCCACCTCAATCAGCTCATCAATGTAACCCCGAACCTGTTTAATCGTCGGTACAAAGTCGGGCAATTTAGAACCCCGTTTACGGCGAATTTCCAAGCGCTCTTTGAACATCTGATAACTCACCTTACGCTGAATGCCGGTAATACCTGTTCGGTAATCCATATGTTTACGGATGCACTTCGAATACAGCACATAAGCCTCATGCGTGAGGTATTCCGTTTCCAGTGCTTGTTCTTCTAATGCGTTCAAAGGCGTCTCAACCACATCACCACAAGATTAAATAGCTCCTGCTCTGTCGCCACCGTCGCAGGACTTACCGGCACGAAAGGTCACTCCCAAAAACCTCGGCTACACATTCAGCTGATCTGTCGTCTCCTACTGCGCTCAAGGAATCAAAGCTAAGTACGAACAGGGCTCCGCATGTGTCTACGGTAAACACCTAACCGCCTGACCTCAGGTAATTGGGGTACTCACCTTCTAGTTGGATGGCTTTAAGTTGGTGAGCAGCTGATGCCTCAAGATGCTCTCGATGCGCATTAACAACCTGGCTTAGCGTAGGGTCTTTAGGCAGCTCTAAGGCAGCAATGACCGACTCTGAGGATTCTTTGGTTAAGCAGGACGCGGTAATCGTTTGGACGCGTTCAGGGTTCACCGTCTGGGAGCAAACAACCAACACACCCGCCGTGTTATAGATTTCGTTCAGATATGCAGCACGAATATCGGCAGGCATTGCCGCGACAATCACTGGCTCGAATTCAAATAAGCGTTCGCGGCTTTCATTGACTGAAGAATCCAGCCCCAACCAGCGCATGATCTTTTGAGTGTTCACACGATTATCATTGAAAGGGTCACTCGACGATTGAAAGCACAGACCGGAACCCGCCAGCTTATGCTCATACCCTAACGCCTTGAACTTATCGACCATAGCCTGAGCGATCACGTTCTTCTTAGCCCCCTGGCCTAACCAGCGGTGAATATAGGTTTGCAAAGTCGTAAAGCGATCATGTGAATGAATTTTCATGGTGTTCATGTCCTGTAGGGTTAAGCTGCTGCTGTGTCCGCTATGAAAAATGATTCGGGTGTTATGTACCCCGCAGTCGCTTTTTTAAGCTTTAGCGCTAAAGACAAGCTAGGTGTACGATGGCCACCTGCGAGCTGATATAAGTACGCAACCGTTGTGTTTGCTGACGTTGCTAACACTTCCCTCTCTTCGGGAGAGTGGTCTTTTAGCCATTTACTGAGAGTGTTCATGAATATCATCTCCTCCAACAATAAAAACTTTAGCAACTTGCTAACTTTTAGTAAAGAAAAGTTTAGCGCAAAGATTATTTATCACAGCGCTAAACTAGGGGAAGATGACCGAATGGACATTAAAAAAATTCGCCTCGAAAATTTGCTCTCAATCCTTGCTAAACCGGGGATTAAACAAGCATCCCTTGCAGAAGCATGCGATACCTCTGCATCTGTAATAAGTCAGATTAAAACTGGACACAGAGGTATTGGTGACGACTTGGCTAGGCGAATTGAAGAAGCACAAAAGCTACCTTATGGGTGGATGGATAGCAGACATCTCGACGAAACTGGTTTTGACGACTCTCAAGCAATTCGTTTTTCACGTAGAAATCCAGATAGCGATAACCTAGGAATTCAATCAGAGGACCTAGAGTCTGATTTCATCCAGGTACCTGTATATAACGTGCACCTATCAGCAGGTAATGGGATGAGGGTTGATCACGAACAGATCGTAGAGCGCTTACCTATTTCTCGTAAGTATCTTGCAGACTCTGGTGTTCCAGAAAATCAAGCCACCATCGTCGAAGTAAAAGGGGACTCTATGGAGTACACCCTAATTGATGGCGATGTAGTCTTAGTTAACACCGCGATAGTTAAGCCCGTCAGCGGAAAGATCTTTGCGTTCGATTTTGACGGGGATTTACGTGTTAAGCGATTTATCAAGCGCCTTGACGGCTCTTGGCGCATAGTCAGCGATAACGAAGATAAGAACATCTATGCGGATGAAAGCCTTTCAGCACATAACATAGACCAATTAAGGATGATCGGGCAGGTAGTGACGATTGTGAAAAGGAAGTTGTAATTAAAAGGATTTACATCTTGAAAAAACAAATTCTTATAATAACAAGCAGCTTCGATAAAACATCTGATTATATTATTAGAAAATATAAGAATTCGATTTTCTTTCGTTTTAACATCGACAATTTTTCTGACTATGATGTGACAATACAATCAAGTGGATTCATAATCTCCCATAGAGGTAATTCTATAGAAACATCAACATGTAAATCAATATACTATAGAAAACCTTATCCTGAAAATCTTAATAAAATTTACGATCCAAAATACCACAGTTTTTCCTATCAAGAAGTAAGATCCATAATCGATGGAATCTTAGAATACTTTCCTCATAAGTGTTTAAGCAAACCTTCGCTTATACGAAAGTCTGGAAACAAAACA
>Ga0193963_1001397_pt1 | contig 12032 bp, 6 predicted proteins | sample FB_6_MG_FD_140359 | JGI IMG/M metagenome (GOLD analysis project Ga0193963, IMG submission 140359) | Microbial mat bacterial communities from the Broadkill River, Lewes, Delaware, United States - FB_6_MG | ecosystem: Environmental > Aquatic > Freshwater > River > Microbial mats | place: USA...
GATAATAATGTTGGATGTTTTGGAGTAGCTATTTCAAGGGAAAAATTATTTACTACAAAGTTTATTATAGGGTTATTTATAACTATAATTGTAATTACTTTGGTAATGTTAAGTACAACAATTTTTGCTAAAATGTTACAAAAGTTATTATGGCCATTAAAGGGAATTACAGAGGCAGCAGAAAAAATTAGTGAAGGAAATTATTCAACTAGGATAAAACTAGATAATACTAATGGAGAGATTAAAACATTAGCAGTAGCAATAAAGCGTATGCTTAGAAAATTAGAAGATAATCAAAGAACATTAAAACAAAGAAATAAAAAATTAAAAGAGAATTTAAGAAAAATGAATACAATAGAGCAGTTAATTTTAGAGGTTCAAACTGAGGAAGATGTAACTAAGATTGTTCAAAAAGTAATGACAGCCTTTATATCAGAATTAGGTTTAGGTTTTAGTAGAGGAATGTTCTTTAGATATAGTAGAGAAAGAGATGCTCTTATTGGAGAACAAGCAAAAATAAATTCTCATATTTTAGAAATAAATAATGATATTCTTAAAGAAAAAAAGGGTGGATTTAAATTTCAAATTAAAGAATTAGACGAAATAGTTCAACTTATAAAAATACCTTTCTCGAGTGAGAATATAATATCAAGTGCTCTAAAAAATAGAGAAATAAAATATTATAATAGCAAGGGTTATAAATATAATTTAGGAAATGATTTGTTTAATAGTTTAGGATTAAATAATTTTTTAATATTTCCTGTTTATAATATAGACTATTACACCGGAGTTATGGTTTTTGATTATTATATAAAAGAAAAAGAAATATCTGAAGAAGATATTGAATTATTAAAATTACTTTTAATGAATATTTCTATAAAATTTAGAAGTAAAGTAGAAGAAGAAGAAAAAATAGAGCTAGAAAGAAATATAACAATAAGTAAAGTAGCTGAAAGATTTTTGAATAATAGAGAAGAAGCTCTTAATAAATTGTTAAGAATTTTAGAAAATACGAAAAATAGAGACTATAATAATATAGCAGAAAACATTAAAGAAATTGAAGGTAGAGTAGAACAAATGAAACAAATAAATAAAATTTTAATGGAATACTCTAACCCATCAGATAGAGAAAAAATAGAAGAAGTTAACATAGAGCATTTGATACCAGAAGTAATATCAGAGTTTAAAGCATCATTATCTGAAGATAATAAAGTATTGATATCATCATTTATAAGTTACACAGGTGATATTTTAGGAAATGATAAAAGACTTAGAAGAGTATTTATGGAATTATTAAAAAATGCTTATGACGCAGTTTTAGAAAATAATAAAGTGATAAAAAAAATTGATATTGTAGTGATTAGAGATAAACATTCAAATAAACTTAAAATAGACATAAAAGATAATGGAATAGGAATGTCTGAGGAAAAACTAGATTTAGTTTTTCAACCGTTTATTACTTATAAAGAGGATGCTCCAGGTTTGGGTCTTCCCCTTGTAAAAAGAGTAATAAAAGATTGTAAAGGAGTAGTTAAAATTTACTCCAAACCACAAATTGGAACAACCGTTAAAATAACTTTAAATATACTCAAGGAGGAGAATTAAATGGAAAAAAAGGATTATGGTAAAACATTAAACCTGCCAAAAACAAACTTTCAGATGAAAGCAAATTTACCAAATAAAGAACCATTAATGGTTAGAGATTGGTCTAAAAAAAATATATATGAGAAGGGATTAGATTTTAATAAACCATCTTTTATATTACACGATGGACCACCATATGCAAATGGAAATATCCATATTGGGCATGCTTTAAATAAGGTTCTAAAAGATATAATATTAAAATATAAAAGACTTACAGGATATAATGCACCATATATACCAGGATGGGATACACATGGTCTTCCAATAGAATTAAAAGTAAGTGAAGAACTTGGAGAAAAAATGAAAACTATGTCTCCATTAAAAATTAGAGAAAAATGTACTAAATATGCTAAAAAATGGGTAAATATTCAAAAAGAAGGATTTATAAGACTTGGAGTTCTAGGAGAATGGGATAATCCGTATTTAACATTAGCTCCAGAATATGAAGCAAAACAATTAGAAGTATTTGGAGAATTATATAAAAATGGATATATATTCAAAGGATCTAAACCAATTTATTGGTCTCCTGTTACAGAAACAGCACTTGCTGAAGCTGAAATTGAATATAAAGATATTAAATCTCCATCAGTTTATGTGAAAATGAAAGCATGTCAAGATGTTTTAGATAAATTAGGATTAACTGAAGAAACACATTTAGTTATCTGGACTACTACTCCTTGGACTTTACCTGCAAATGTAGGGATTTGTTTAAACCCTGAATTTGATTATGGAGTTTATAAAACAGAAAAAGGAAATTTTGTGTTTGCTAAAGAATTGGCAGAAACAGCAATGAAAGAAATTGGAATTGAAAATTGTGAATTAATAAAAGAGTTTAAAGGTGCTGATTTAGAAAAATTAACTTATGAGCATCCATTTATAGATAGAATAGGAACAATAATTACAGGAGATCACGTAACTGCAGATGCGGGTACTGGTTGTGTACATACAGCTCCAGGTCATGGACAAGATGACTATGTTGTAGGAGTTAGATTTGGTCTTCCAATTCTTTCACCAATTAACTATAAAGGAATCTTAACAGAAGAAGCAGGGCCTTACGCAGGTTTATTTTATGAAGAAGCAAATAAAGTAATTTCAAAAGACTTATTAGAAAAAGGAATTATGTTATCTTATGATGAATTTGTCCATTCATATCCACATGATTGGAGATCAAAAACTCCAATAATAGTTAGAGCAACAGCTCAATGGTTTGTAAAAACAGAAGGAGATTCTGACTTAAGACAAAGAGCTTTAGATTTATTAGATAAAGTTGATTTCGTACCAGCTTGGGGAAGAAACAGAATAGGATCAATGCTAGAAACAAGACCTGACTGGTGTATTTCTAGACAAAGAACATGGGGAGTTCACATTCCTGTATTCTACGTTGATGAAGAAGTAGTATTCAATCAAGAAATATTAGCTAGAGTAGTTGAAATAGTTAAAAAAGAAGGATCAGCAGCTTGGGTTAAATATTCAGCTGAAGAATTAATAGGTGAAGAATTACTAGCTAAATATGATTTAATAGGAAAAGAAATAGTTAAAGAAACAAATATTATGGATGTTTGGTTTGATTCAGGTGTTTCTCATAGATCAGTTCTTGAAACAAGAGGAGAAACATTACATAGACCAGCTGACTTATATTTAGAAGGTTCTGACCAACATAGAGGATGGTTTCAAACATCATTATTAACATCAGCAGGATCAACTTTTGATGCTCCATTTAAGAAAATATTAACTCATGGATTTGTTAATGATGGAGATGGAAGAAAAATGTCTAAATCAGTAGGAAACACAGTAGCACCAGAAGATGTAATAAAAATATATGGAGCAGATATTTTAAGACTTTGGTGTGCATCAGTAGACTATAGAGATGATGTTAAAATTTCAGATAATATCTTAAAACAAATGGCTGAAGCTTATAGAAGAGTAAGAAATACAGCTAGATATATTTTAGGAAATACAGCTGATTTTGATCCAAAAGTTGATGCAGTATCTTATGATGATTTACATGAAATAGATAAATGGGCATTACATAAATTAGAAGAATTAAAAAGACAAGTTACAGAAAATTATGAAAAATATGAATTCTATAATTTATTCCAAGCAGTTCATTATTTTGCAGGAATAGATATGTCAGCATTCTATTTAGATATAATTAAAGATAGATTATATACAGAAAATGCAAATTCTGTTGGTAGAAGAGCAGCTCAAACAGTAATGAATGAAATTTTAGTTTGTTTAGTTAAAATGGTTTCTCCAATTCTTTCATTTACAGCAGAAGAAATTTGGACTAAATTACCTGAGCATGATAAGGATTCAGAATCAGTTCATTTAACTAAATGGTTTGAAAATAAAGATGAATATTTAAATGAAGAATTAGCAAGTAAATGGGAAAATGTAATAAAATTAAGAAAAGCAGTAAATAAATATCTTGAAAAAGCAAGACAAGGGAAAGATAGAATAATTGGAAATGCTTTAGATGCAAAAGTATTAATTTCAACTCAAGACGAGAATTTAAAAACATTTATAAAAGAAAATCAAGAATTATTAGAAATGGCATTTATTGTTTCTGAATTAAATTATGTGGATGAAACAGATGAAACATTTGCTAAAGATGATGAAATTGAATTATTTGTAAAAGTTCTTCATGCTGAGGGAGAAAAATGTGAAAGATGTTGGAAGTATTCAAAAGAAATAGGTAAAAATCCTGAACATCCAACTCTTTGTCCTAGATGTGCATCAGTTTTAGGAGAATAAAGTATGTTTATATATATGATTGGAATAGTTATGTTGGTCTTAATAGACCAACTAACTAAATTCCTAGTTGATAATAGTATGTTCCTAGGTGACACAATAGAAGTAATATCGAATTTTTTCCATATAACATATGTCCAAAATAGGGGAATAGCTTTTGGTGTGTTTCAAGGGAAGATAGATATAATCAGTATAGCTACTGTTGTAGCAATCATATTGCTTTTGTGGTACTTTTTTAGGAATTTTAAAACAAATAAAACAATTGAAAATATATCTTATTTATTGATTATTAGTGGTGCTATTGGAAATATGATAGATCGAATTTTCAGAGGATATGTAGTTGATATGATTGATTTTCGTGGGATTTGGAGCTTTGTTTTTAATATGGCAGATGTTTATATTAATTTAGGAGTCGCTTTAATAATTTTAGATATGTTTTTAAAAAAAGAACACAAATCAAGTAAATAGATATATTTTTAAAAAATTAAGATAATTAAAATATAAAAATATAAAATGGAGGCAAGAAAATGACATTTCAAGAGATAATAAGAACTCTTCAAGATTATTGGGGATCTAAGGGTTGTGTTTTAGGAAATCCTTATGATATAGAAACAGGAGCTGGAACATTTAATCCAAATACATTCTTAATGTCTTTAGGACCAGAACCTTGGAAGACTGCTTATGTAGAACCATCAAGAAGACCTAAAGATGGAAGATATGGAGAAAATCCAAATAGAGTTTATCAACATCATCAGTTTCAAGTTATAATGAAACCATCTCCAGAAAATATTCAAGAGCTTTATTTAGAAAGTTTAAGACTTTTAGGAATAATTCCTGAAGAACATGATATAAGATTTGTAGAAGATGACTGGGAATCACCAACTTTAGGAGCTTGGGGACTTGGTTGGGAAGTATGGCTAGATGGAATGGAAATTACTCAATTCACTTATTTCCAACAAGTTGGAGGATTAGAACTTGATATAGTTCCTGTAGAAATTACTTATGGACTAGAAAGAATAGCTTTATATATTCAAGATAAATCAAATGTTTATGATTTAGATTGGACAGAAGATGTAAAATATGGGGATATGAGATATCAGTATGAATTTGAAAATTCAAAATATTCTTTTGAATTAGCAAATTTAGATTCTTACTTTAAATGGTTCGATGATTATGAAGCTGAAGCAAAGAAAATATTAGAAGAAGGGCTAGTTTTACCAGCGTATGATTTTGTATTAAAATGTTCTCATACATTTAATGTTTTAGATTCAAGAGGGGCTATTTCAACAACAGAAAGAATGGCGTATATTTTAAGAGTTAGAGATTTAGCTAAAAAATGTGCAGAAATTTATGTGGAAAACAGAAAAAAATTAGGTTACCCTTTATTGAAGAAAAATAAATAAATTAATTGTATTGGAGGAATTAAAATGAGACTACTTTTTGAAATAGGAATGGAAGAAAATCCAGCAAGATTTCTAGTAAATGCATTAAATAGTTTAAAATCAAATTTAGAAAAAAAATTAAAAGCGGAAAGAATAGAATATAAGAAAATAAATACTTATGGAACACCTAGAAGATTGGTTGTGGAAGTTGAAGCATTGGCAGAAAAGCAAGAAGACTTAGATGTTCTAAATATGGGACCAGCTAAAAGAGTTGCTTATGATGAAGCTGGAGAAATTTCAAGAGCAGGAATGGGATTTGCAAAATCTCAAGGAATAGATCCAAAAGATTTAGAAATAGTAGAAACAAAAAAAGGAGAATATATTGCAGTAAGAAAATTCTCTAAAGGTATTGAAACAAAAAAAATATTACCAAATTTATTAAAAGATTTAATATGTGAATTAGAATTTCCAAAATCAATGAAATGGTCAGATAAGAGTTTCAGATTTGCAAGACCAATCCAATGGTTTTTAGCTATTTGTGATGAGGAATTAGTTGAATTTGAAATAGAAGGAATAAAAAGTTCTTTAGAATCAAGAGGTCACAGATTTTTTGGAGATAGATTTACAGTTTCAAGTGTTGAAGAATATTTCACTAAAATTAGAGAAAATAATGTAATTATTGATATTGATGAAAGAAAATCAATGATTAAAGATATGATAGAAGAAAATTGTACAGGTGAGGATGAACAAGTTTTAATTCATCAAAATTTATTAAATGAAGTAGCTAATTTAGTAGAGTATCCTTATCCTATAGTTGGAACATTTAATAAGGAATTTTTAGAAGTTCCTCAAGAAGTTTTAATTATTTCAATGGAAGTTCATCAAAGATATTTTCCGATTTTAGATAAAAATGGAAAATTATTACCTAAATTTGTAGTAGTAAGAAATGGTATTGAAAATTCAGAAAAAGTAAAACTAGGAAATGAAAAAGTTTTATCAGCAAGACTTGCTGATGCAAGATTTTTCTATCAAGAAGATTTAAAGAAACCATTTGAAAACAATATTGAAAAACTAAAAACAGTTGTTTATCAAAAAGATTTAGGAACTATTTATTCTAAAATGGAAAGAGTTTCTAAAATAGCTGATTTATTAATTGAAAAATTAGGATATGAAGCAGATAAAGAAAATATAAAAAGAACAATTGCTTTATGCAAAGCAGATCTTGTTTCTAATATGATAAATGAAAAAGAATTTACAGAACTTCAAGGATTTATGGGAGCTGATTATGCTCTTAAAAATGGAGAAGAAGAAACAGTTGCAAAGGGTATTGAAGAGCATTATTTTCCTAGATTTAAAGGGGATAATCTTCCTACAACCAAAGAAGGAATTATTACAGGAATGTGTGATAGATTAGATACTTTAGTAGGATGCTTAGGGGTAGGGGTTGCAGTAACAGGTTCGAAAGATCCATTTGCTTTAAGAAGAGCAGCTTTAGCAATAGTTAATGTTATTTTAAACTCTAAATTAGATATATCTTTAAAAGAATTAGTAGAAAAATCTATTGAAGTTTTAGATGAAGCTGGAGTTTTAAAGAAAGATCAAAAAGAATTGGAAAAAGAAGTTTTAGATTTCTTAAAACAAAGAGTTATAAATGTTTTCACTGATTTAGGCTATAGAAGAGATGTTATATTAGCAGTTGTTAAAAAATCTTGGAATAATGTAGTTGATACAGAGGAAAGAATCAAAGTTATAACTGAAGAAATGAAAGATTCTAAATTTAAAAATATAATTTCTATAATAAAAAGAGTAGGAAATATTGTTAAATCTCATAAAGATACAGAAGTTAAAGAAGAGTTATTCAAAGAAAAAGTTGAAAATGAATTATATAACTTTGTAAATGGATTGGCAATTTCTTTAGAAACTAAATTATCAGATAAAGATTATAGAGGATATTTAGAAGTAGTTTTAAGTGGAGAAGAAATTATCAATGAATATTTTGATAATGTAATGGTTAATGATAAAAATGAAGAAATAAAAATGAATAGATTGTCTCAACTAAAAAAAATAGACGTGATTTTTAAAGAAATGGCTGAACTTAATTTAATCGAAGCTTAGAATTTAAAAGGAGTGTAGTAGAATGGGAAGATTAGTAGGAACTATTTCAAGAGGGTTGAGAGCCCCTATTATTCACCAAGGGGATGACATTTCAAAATTTGTAGTAAATTCTGTAATAAAAGCTGTAAAAAATGATAATATTCAATTGAAAAATAGGGATATAGTTGCTATAACTGAATCTATTGTTGCAAGAGCTCAAGGAAATTATGCGTCTATAGATAATATAGCCCAAGATGTTGAAGCAAAATATGGAGATAAAACTATTGGTGTTATATTTCCAATCCTTAGTAGAAATAGATTTTCTGTTTGTTTAAAAGGAATAGCAAGAAAAGCTAAAAAAATAGTGTTAATGTTTAGCTATCCTTCAGATGAAGTAGGTAATCATTTTGTTGATTATGATTTATTAGATGAGAAGGGAGTTAATCCTTGGAGTGATGTTCTTACGGAAAAAGAATTTACTGATAAGTTTGGGAAACCTTTTCACATATTTACAGGAGTAAATTATATTGATTACTATTCTTCAATTATTAAAGAAGAAGGAACAGAAGTTGAAGTAATATTTGCTAACAATCCCATTTCTATTTTGAAATACACTGATTATGTTTTAAATTGTGATATACATACTAGGTTAAGGACTAAAAAATTATTAAGAAAAGCAGGAGCTAAGATAGTTTATGGATTAGATGATATTCTTAAAAAATCTATAAATGGTTCTGGATATAATGAAAATTATGGTTTGTTAGGAACAAATAAAGCTACTGATTACACTGTTAAATTATTTCCTCGTGATTGCAAAACAATAGTAAATAAAATTCAAAAAGATTTATTAGAAAAAACAGGAAAGCATATAGAGGTTATGATATTTGGAGATGGAGCTTTTAAAGATCCTATAGGTAAAATATGGGAACTTGCTGATCCAGTAGTATCTCCAGGTTATACAGATGGATTAGAAGGAAAACCTAATGAAATAAAATTAAAATATTTAGCAGATAATGATTTATCTAATTTAAAAGGTGAAGATTTGCAAAAGGCAATCAAGGAAGCCATAAAGTCTAAAGAAAAAGATTTAAAAGGTAAGATGATAACTCAAGGAACAACACCTAGAAGGATAACTGATTTAATTGGGTCTTTATGTGACTTAACCACAGGAAGTGGAGATAAAGGAACTCCGATTGTTTTAATTCAAGGATATTTTGATAATTATATAGATGATTAATGATAAATTTTCAAGAGGAAAAATTAATTTTTAATTTTTCCTCTTTTTGATATTTAAGTAAAAAAAAGCCACTAATTTTAGTGGCTTGAAATTTCTATAAATGGCTGGGATGGCTGGATTCGAACCAACGCATAACGGAGTCAAAGTCCGTTGCCTTACCGCTTGGCGACATCCCAACATTAATTTGTTACCTATAAAGTATAACAAAAATAAAAAAATATGTCAATATAAAATTTTGGATTTTATATTTTTATGAATATATGATATACTAAAAAGGGAGTAAAAAAATTATAAAGGGGTGGTTATTAATGATAAAGTATGCGATAATTGCTAATTTGGTTATGGCGCCAATAAGTATAGGGATAATAATTTGGTTTATTTATAAAATAAGAAAGAATAAAAAGAACAAAAAATAGTGAGGGGATAGTTATGTATAAGGCAGTAATTTCTGATTTAGATGGAACTTTACTAAATTCAAAGCATGAGATTTCAGATTATAGTAAAGAAATAATTGGTAGAATTATAAAAAAAGGAATTAAATTTATAATTGCTACAGGTAGGCATCATAAAGATGCAATGTGTTTTAAAAAACAATTAGGAGCAGATTCTTTTTTAGTATCAGCTAATGGATCAGTTGTTCATGATTATAAGAATAGACCTATCATAAATAATACAATACCTAAAGATTATGCAGAGTATTTTTTAAATTTAGATTTAGAAAATGAGATAATGCAAAATGTATATACTTTTGATAAATGGTATGTAAATATGGATGTTCCAGAAGTAAATAAGTATCATAAAGAATCAGGATTTACTCCAAATATAGTAGAATTAAAAAAAATAAGCACAGATAATATATCAAAGTTTGCATATATATGTGAAGATAGTAGAGTTTTAGATAAGCTGGAAGAAAAATTAAAAAAAGATAAGAACATATCTAAAAACATTAATATTACAGCTTCTTTAGATATTTGTCTTGAAATTATGGGAAAAGGAGTATCCAAAGGAAAAGCTATTTCTGAAATTTTGAGAAGAGAAGGAATCTCTTTAGAAGAGACTATTGCTTTTGGGGATGGACTTAATGATAAAGAAATGTTAGAACTTGTTGGAAAAGGTTTAATTATGGGGAATGCTAGCGAAAAACTTAAAGAAGCTTTGCCGAATAATGAAGTAATTGGAACCTCTGATGAGGATAGTGAAGCTAAATATTTAAAAAAAATATTTTTATAAAATTATTGACAAGGATAAGAAATTATAGTAGTATCTATGCAAGGGTAGAAAGAAATAAATAGCTGTACAACTGACGGATAAGTGGAAATGACCACAAGGAGTATAGTTTGAGATTAGTCGACCGTCTGGGCAAAAAGAAGAGTCCAGGGGATCGATTTTTTATTATAAAAAATTCATAATATTTTAAGGAGGCGTTAATGACAAACAAAGCATGGGAAGGTTTTAAAAAAGCACGTTGGCAAGGGGAAATAGATGTAAGAAGTTTTATTCAAAGCAACTACAATCCTTATGAAGGAGATTCAGCTTTTTTAAAAGATAGTTCAGATAAAACTAAAAAAGTTTGGGATAAGTTATCAGAATTATTAAAAGAAGAAAGTAAAACTGGAGTATATGACGCAGAAACTAAAAAACCTCAATCAATAACAGCCTATGAACCAGGATACATAGAAAAAGATTCTGAAGTTATAGTAGGAATTCAAACAGATGAACCTTTAAAAAGAGGAATATATCCTAAAGGTGGACTTAGAGTTGTTGAGAAATCTTTAAAAGCCTATGGATACGAAATGGATCCTTTTGTAGAAGAAGTCTTCACAAAATATAGAAAATCTCATAATGAAGGAGTTTTCTCAGTTTATACAGATGAAATGAAAGCTTGCAGAAGCGTGGGTATAATAACAGGTTTACCTGATGCTTATGGAAGAGGAAGAATAATAGGAGATTATAGAAGGGTAGCTCTTTATGGAATGGATAGATTAATTGAAGATAAGAAATCTCAGATGAAAGTTTTAGAAATAGCAGAATTAGACGATGAAACTATAAGAAGAAGAGAGGAAATTTCAGATCAAATTACAGCCATGAAAGATTTTGTCAAAATGTGTGCATCTTATGGGTATGATGTAACTCAACCAGCTAAAAATGCAAAAGAAGCAGTTCAATTTGTATATTTTGGATATCTAGCAGTTACAAAAGATCAAGATGGGGCAGCTACATCTCTTGGTAGAACATCAACTTTTTTAGATATTTATATAGAAAGAGATTTAAAAAATGGAATTATAACAGAAGAAGAAGCTCAAGAATTGGTAGATCAATTTATAATTAAATTAAGAATTATTAGATTTTTAAGAGCTCCTGAATACAATGAATTATTCTCTGGAGATCCAACTTGGGTAACAGAGTCTATTGGTGGAATGGGATCAGATGGAAGAACTCTAGTAACAAAAAATTCATTTAGATATTTAAATACATTATATAATTTAGGACCAGCTCCAGAACCAAATTTAACAGTTTTATGGGCAGAAAAATTACCTGAAAATTGGAAGAAATTTTGTGCAGAGGTTTCTATAAAAACTTCAGCAATTCAATATGAAAATGATGATTTGATGAGACCTGAATTTGGTGATGATTATGGAATAGCTTGTTGCGTTTCTCCTATGAAAATAGGTAAGGGAATGGAATTCTTTGGAGCTAGAGCAAATCTTGCTAAAGCATTACTTTACGCATTAAATGGTGGAAGGGATGAAAAGAGTGGGAAACAAGTTTCTCCTAGATTTGAAGCAGTTAAAGGAGATTATTTAGACTTTGATGATGTTATGATGAGATTCGATAGAGTTATGGAATGGTTATCAGGAGTGTATGTTAACGCCTTAAAAATAATTCATTATATGCATGATGAATATGCTTATGAAGCTTTTGCA
>Ga0193963_1001401_pt1 | contig 12009 bp, 11 predicted proteins | sample FB_6_MG_FD_140359 | JGI IMG/M metagenome (GOLD analysis project Ga0193963, IMG submission 140359) | Microbial mat bacterial communities from the Broadkill River, Lewes, Delaware, United States - FB_6_MG | ecosystem: Environmental > Aquatic > Freshwater > River > Microbial mats | place: USA...
CTGGATGATCTGGAAGCCCTGCCAGAGTTGGCGTCAGTTGAAGGCGCGGATGATGACCTGGCTGCTTTGGATACCGCTCTGAGCGACTCCGAAGAAACACTGGAAGCTCTGCCAGAACTGGATGATCTGGAAGCCCTGCCAGAGTTGGAGCCATTAACCGAATCGATTGATAGTCCGGTTGCTGACAATGCTTTGCCAGAGTTAAGTGACTTTGAACCTTTACCTGAGCTGGGGCCTGAAACTGCGGTTGTTGCAGCCGCTGCGACTGTTGCCGCTGTTGCAGCGACCAGAACCAATGATATTGATCTTGATGCGTTGGCTCAGTCCGATGATGAATTTGACTTCTTGTCCGGCACTGATGAATGCGATACCAAGTTGGAGCTGGCTCAGGAATACCTGAATATGGATGATGAAGACGGTGCGAGGGAATTGCTCAGTGAAGTGGTTTCTGAAGGAACAGATGCTCAAGTCAAGCAAGCCAGAGAGCTATTGGATACTTTTGCCTAAGCAATGAATGAATCCCTGAGGCGGCGCTATGCCGCCATTGTTGAATACAACGGCGCTGACTTTCATGGTTGGCAGAAGCAAAAACACCACGATGAGCCGACGGTTCAGGCTGCTCTTGAAGCAGCCATTTCCAAAGTTGCCAATCAACCTGTCGAGATTGTATGCGCTGGCCGAACCGATGCCGGGGTTCATGCGACCCGCCAGGTTATTCACTTTGATACCGATGCCCAGCGCTCTGATTATGGCTGGATTATGGGGATTAATACCAACACTCCGCCTTCCGTGTCTATTCAATGGATACGCGAGGTGGATGGTGATTTCCATGCCCGGTTCAAGGCTCAGGCTCGTTGTTATCGTTATCTGATTAATAACTCCCGCTTTCGCCAGGCCTTGCAGCATGACCAGTTAACCTGGTGGAAATACGATCTGGATGTCGAGAAAATGCAGGAGGCGGCGGATATCTTGCTTGGTGAGCATGATTTTTCTGCTTTTCGGGCGAAAGATTGCCAAGCCAAAAGTCCAATCAAAACCATGCATCGTATTCAGGTTCGTCGCTGGGGGAAACTGGTGATGGTGGAATTGGAATCCAGTGCATTTCTCTACCATATGGTTCGAAATATTATGGGTGTCCTTATTCCAATTGGTGAGGGCAATCAGCCGGTTGAGTGGATGCAAGAAGTACTGGATAGTCGTGCTCGTTCAGCAGCCGGTGTGACGGCTCCGGGAGATGGCTTGCATTTTGTCGGCGTGCGTTTCCCTGAACAATTCGATATCCCGTCCCAGCCATATGGGCCTCTGTTGCTTGAGCCGGTTCTTGGCCAGTAACCCATCGCATTGTCAAAGCCAGCGGGCTGAATGATCAGGCTGGCTTACTTCTGTTTATCCTCCCGACTATTTTCCAAAGGTTACTCCCATGCAAGCGTTGGCTCAGTATCGGACTCGCATCAAAATTTGTGGTTTGACTCGAAATGAAGATGTGGACACCGCAGTCAGACTGGGTGCGGATGCTCTTGGCTTTGTTTTTTATCCCCCCAGCCCTCGTGCTGTCAATCTGGAGCAGGCTCAGGCGTTAACTGCCAGAGTACCTGCGTTTGTGACGGTAACAGCCCTGTTTGTGAATCCCACCGTTGAGGAAGTGCAAAGCGTTCTGGATGGCGCTAGAATTGATTTATTACAATTCCACGGTGACGAGGACGATGGTTTCTGCCGTCAGTTTCAAAAACCCTACATCAAGGCCGTTCGTGTCCGGCAAGCGTCGGATATGGTGGAGGCGTGCGTGCGCTTCCCAGGTGCCTTGTCTCTTCTGTTAGACAGTTACAAGCCAGGTATCCCTGGCGGAACCGGTGAGACGTTTGACTGGTCACTGGTTCCAACCAACCTGAACAAACCCATTATTCTTGCTGGTGGCCTTGAATCGGCCAATGTTGCGGATGCGATTCGCTTGCTCAAACCGTTTGCTGTTGATGTCAGCGGCGGTGTTGAGATGGCCAAGGGCATTAAAGATGCCAGCAAGATCGAAGCCTTTATTCGAGAGGTGTACTGTGGCTGATAACAGCACGATTGATATGACGTTGCCGGATGAACGTGGCCATTTTGGTATTTTTGGCGGACGCTTTGTTTCTGAAACACTGACTCATGCTCTGGATGAATTACAGAGTACGTATACACAGCTGCGAGAAGACCCGGATTTCCAGAAAGCATTTGATGACGATCTGGCCCACTACGTGGGTCGTCCGTCACCGCTGTATTTTGCTGAACGCCTGACCAGTCATTGCGGTGGTGCCAAAATCTATCTCAAGCGAGAAGACTTGAACCATACTGGTGCTCACAAGATTAACAACACTATTGGTCAGGCCCTGCTTGCTCGTTTTATGGGTAAGAAAAAGGTGATCGCTGAGACCGGAGCTGGTCAGCATGGCGTGGCATCTGCCACCGTTGCCGCGCGTTTTGGTCTGGAATGTAAGGTTTTCATGGGGTCGACGGATGTTGAACGCCAAAAACTGAATGTTTACCGCATGAAACTGCTGGGTGCGAGTGTTGAGTCGGTTGAGTCGGGCACAAAAACCCTGAAAGATGCGATGAACGAAGCCATGCGCCATTGGGTTACGCACGTTGATGACACGTTCTACATCATTGGTACGGCGGCAGGGCCTCACCCTTATCCGATGCTGGTGCGTGATTTCCAGAGCGTGATTGGCCGTGAAACCCAGCGTCAATGTGAAGAGCAGTTGGGCCGTCAACCTGATGCTCTGGTGGCGTGTGTGGGCGGTGGCTCCAATGCCATTGGTATGTTTTACCCTTATATCAGCAAGACAGATGTTGCCTTGTACGGCGTTGAGGCCGGTGGACTGGGTCTTGATGGTGATCAGCACGCTGCGCCCTTGAGCAAAGGACGTCCAGGTGTTTTGCATGGCAACCGTACTTATCTGATGGAAGATGAGAATGGCCAGATCATGGGCACTCATTCGATCTCTGCCGGTCTGGATTATCCCGGTGTTGGGCCAGAGCACGCCTGGTTGAAAGATATTGATCGTGCCCAATACGTTGCCGCAACCGATGACGAGGCCATGGATGCCTTCCGTAAGCTGACCTTGCTGGAAGGTATTATGCCAGCACTGGAGAGTTCTCATGCCGTGGCCCACGGGATGAAGCTTGCAGCATCCATGAGCAAAGATGACGTGATCGTGGTGAATCTTTCCGGTCGGGGAGATAAGGATATTCATACGGTAGCCGCGCTGGATGGCGTCACTGCCTGAATTGGGTTTACTTTTCTGGCCTGACCTCTGGTTGGGCCACGACAGGATTGATACAAGATGACACGTATACAAACACAATTGACGGCTCTGAAAGAGCAGTCACGTTCTGCCTTGATCCCTTATATCACCGCAGGAGATCCGGCTCCCCAGACAACTGTGCCCATGATGCATGCACTGGTTGAAGCAGGTGCTGATCTGATTGAAGTGGGGGTGCCTTTTTCAGACCCGATGGCCGATGGCCCAACCATTCAGTTGGCGTGTGAACGGGCTTTGGAACACAACACATCGTTACGCGATGTATTGGCGATGGTTCGGGAATTTCGTCAGCAGGATAACCAGACTCCGGTTGTGCTGATGGGATATTTAAATCCTGTAGAAGCCATGGGTTATGAAACGTTCGTTACGGAAGCCGTAGCAGCGGGTGTTGATGGTGTCCTGATGGTGGATTTGCCACCGGAAGAAGCCAGCGATGTTGACAGTATTTTCAAGCAGGCAGGTCTGGATATGATCTACCTGATTGCACCGACGACAACGGATGAGCGCATCGAAGCCATTGGCAATGCGGGCAGCGGTTACGTGTATTACGTCTCCCTGAAGGGTGTGACAGGCTCCAAAGCACTGGATGTGGATGACGTAGCGCGCAATCTGGAGCGCATTCGTCAGCATGTTTCGATTCCGGTTGGTGTTGGCTTTGGTATTCAGGATGGTCAGACCGCTGCCGCTGTTGCTGACATTGCTGATGGTGTGATTGTCGGCAGTGCTATTGTGAATCGGATTGCAGCCAATGCCGATAATCCGGCAGAAGCACGTCGTCAGGTGACGGAGCTGGTGGCCGACATGCGTACGGCGATGGACGCCTGAGGAGATAATCTGAATGACATTGGCAGATAAGCCGGGAACGGTTACACGCTGGCTTGAACACCTTGAATCGTTACATGCCGCTGATATTGAACTGGGGCTGGAGCGCGTCAGGAGCGTTGCTCTGTCGCTTGATTGTCTGCGTCCGGCACCCTTTGTGGTGCTGATTGCTGGCACCAATGGCAAAGGCACAACAACAGCCTGGCTATCTGCCTTGTTACAGCGTCAAGGGTTGCGTGTTGGGTGTTATAACTCTCCGCATATACAACGCTATAACGAACGTGTCAGTGTCAATGGTGTGGACATTACGGATGCAGACTTGTGTCGGTCTTTCGCCCTGGTGGAAGAGGCGCGAGGTGATACACCGCTGACGTACTTTGAGTTTGGAACCCTGGCGGCATTGAGCTGGTTAAAAACGCAGCCTCTGGATGTCTGTATTCTTGAAATCGGCTTGGGCGGGCGACTGGACGCGGTGAATATCGCTGAGGCCGACTTGTGCATCGTCACCAGTGTTGGCCTGGATCATCAGTCCTGGCTGGGGGATTCACGGGAGGCCATCGCCGGTGAAAAATACGCGATTGCACGTCAGGGCGTCTGTCTGGTGTCTGGAGAACCTGAGCCTCCGGCCAATGCCCGACAGGTGGTTGCTGAGCGAGGGGGAATCTGGGTTGGACGTGGTGAGCAGTTTGATGTGCAGGAAGATACGGCGGCCTCGGTTTGCCATGTGTCTTTCCGGCCTGAGGTCGCATCGGACATTACCATGCACTGGCAATTACCATTGGGAGCCATTCCAACGCCCAACATTGCAACCGGGTTGCAAGCCCTGGCATTGATGGATCACCTGCTCCCGGAGCAAAGTGTTGCTCGAACACTGGACAAGCTCTCGGTTCGAGGAAGAATGCAGTCGTGGGAGTCTGTGACAGAGGGCTCTGATGAGCCGTTAACCGTCACACTGGACGTTGCTCATAATCCTCAGGCTGCGACGTATCTGGCTCAGCGTATGGGGCGTGTGGATGGTATTGTCCTGGCAATGCTGGAAGACAAGTCACCGGCAGACGTGCTGAGAGCCTTGCCCAAACGGAATCGCGTGATTGCTGCAGGTTTGTCGTGTGCTCGTGGTTTGTCGGCTATTGAGCTGGAAGAGCATTTGCAGCAAGGAATGACAGAGCCATTTGAGGTATTGCAGGCAGACACGGTATCCGATGGCATTCAGTTGGTGCAGTCCATCGCAACAGCCGGAGAGCACTGGTTGATTGTTGGTTCTTTCTTTACAGTAGAAGCCGCGCTTAATGTGATAGAGGCTGATCATTCGGAATGGAAAAGCATCTGAAAAAACGGATCGTCGGGGCGGTCGTGACTGTGATGGCGGTTGCGATTACCCTGCCGGTTATTATTGATGGTTCTCGTCAGCGGCTGACGCTGGATGAGGACATACCACCCATGCCGCCGATGCCGGAGTGGGCCGAAGTCGAGAACCAGAAACGCATCCGCATTGATCTGGAAAAACTGGCCAGTGGTGATGCCGCCAATCATTTGCAGCCACCACCGATGGATACCAGTCCAGCAGATGATCCGGTGCCGCAGAAGGTGATTGCAGCTCCTGCTCCTGCTCCGGTCAAAACACCTGTGCCGCAGGTTGTATCCAAAACACCGCCTGCTGCTGTGACCAAACCGGCGGTACCGCCCAAACCGGATCTTTCCAACGTACCGCAGTTGGATGACAACGACTTGCCGTACGCCTGGGTCGTTCAGCTTGGTGCTTTTGCGAATGATGTGAACGCCCGTGAATTTCGGGACTCCTTGCGCCAACAAGGTTTTAAAGCGTATACCAATACCCAGATTGATGGTCTGACACGGGTGTACGCGGGGCCTGAACTGAAGCGGGATGAGGCTGAATCCCTGCGCCAGCGCCTGGTGCTGCTGCTGGATAATGACAACCTGCCGATCAAGCGTTATCGGGCGCGGTAGTTGAGCTGATTCCATGAGTTGCTAGCAGCAAAGACAAAACCTATACTGCGCGTTTTGCTGTTTCCTCTCGGAGTTGGTTCCATGGCAGTTGTTGATTGGGTAATCCTCGGGGTTCTGGCCGTGTCCGGGCTCATCAGCTTGCAGCGAGGATTTGTTCGTGAAGCATTGTCGTTGGCAGTTTGGGCTGGTGCGTTCATTCTGGCGCGCATGTTCAGTGGCAATCTTGCTACCCTGCTGGAAGAACAGATTGCAACCGACTCCGTTCGATGGATGGCTGCCTTTGTCATCCTGTTTTTAGGCACCGTTGTTATCGGTTCCATGGTGACTCATCTGATCGTTGAATTTGTCCGTATGACTGGCCTGAGCGGAACTGACCGGCTTTTAGGCATGATTTTCGGAGCGTTCCGGGGCGTTATTGTTCTGGTCGCTCTGGTCTACGGCGCGCAGTTTACCATGTTGCCCCAGGATGCCTGGTGGCAGGAATCTCAAATCATTCCTCATCTGGAAGTGCTTGCAGACTGGGCCAGAAAAACCTTGCCCGGCGCTGCAGATCAGGTGATGTCTTTTTCCAAATAACTCGTCAGCTTACGAGGTAGTACGCGCATGTGCGGAATTGTGGGTATCGTTGCCAAAACCCATGTCAATCAGTCAATTTATGATGCCTTGACTGTATTGCAACATCGTGGACAGGATGCCGCTGGTATTGTCACCAGCGATCATGGAAAGTTTTTCCTGCGTAAGGACAATGGTCTGGTTGGCGATGTATTTCGTACCCGACACATGCGGAGGCTGGTCGGGAAAATGGGGATCGGTCATGTCCGCTACCCAACGGCGGGCAGTTCCAGTTCGGCTGAAGCCCAGCCTTTTTATGTGAACTCGCCGTATGGGATTACCTTGGCTCACAACGGTAATCTGACCAATACCGTTGAGTTGAGCCAGGACATCTACCGGGAAGATTTGCGTCATATCAACACCACTTCCGACTCGGAAGTGTTGCTGAATATCTTCGCCCATGAGCTGCAGGAGCAGAAACAGCTCAAGCCATCGCCAGAAATGATCTTCAAGGCGATTGAGCATGTTCACAAGCGTATTCGTGGTGGCTATGCCGTTGTTTCCATGATTTGTGGCTATGGCATTGTGGCATTCCGTGACCCGCATGGTATTCGCCCTGTGGTCTTTGGGAAGCGCACGACGGATCAGGGTGACGAGTACATGATCGCATCCGAGTCAGTTGCCCTGGATGCCCTTGGTTTTACACTGGAGCGTGATTTGGCACCAGGTGAGGCTTTGGTGATCACGGAAGAAGGTGAGATCTTCACCCAGCAGTGCGCCGAGCAGACTCGTCTGACTCCGTGCCTGTTTGAGCAAGTTTATTTTGCGCGTCCAGATTCCATCATTGATGGCATTGCGGTTTATAAAGCCCGCTTGCGGATGGGTGAGAAACTGGCCGAAAAAATCTTGCGTGAATGGCAGAACCACGACATTGATGTGGTGATCCCAATCCCGGACACCAGTCGTACTTCAGCGTTGGAACTGGCGAATCGCCTGGGCGTGAAGTACCGCGAAGGCTTCATGAAAAACCGCTACATTGGCCGGACATTCATCATGCCGGGCCAGCAACAGCGCAAGAAGTCGGTTCGTCAGAAGCTGAACGCACTGGATCTGGAATTCCGTGGCAAAAATGTGTTGCTGGTGGATGACTCCATTGTTCGGGGCACCACGTGTGAGCAGATTATCCAGATGGCCCGTGATGCCGGTGCTAACAACGTGTACTTCGCATCGGCTGCTCCGGCAGTTCGGTATCCGAATGTGTATGGCATCGACATGCCTGTCAAAGAAGACTTTATTGCACACGATCGCACGACAGAAGAGATTGCCGAAGCGATCGGTGCTGACAAGCTGATTTATCAGGATCTTGAAGATCTTCAGGCTGCTTGTCTGGAAGGCAGCAAGACGACAGCAACCAGCTTCGACAGCTCCGTCTTTGATGGTCAGTACGTGACCGGAGATGTTGATGAGGGCTATTTCACCCGATTGTCCACATTGAGAGGCAACAGTGCCAATGCCGCCAATGCTGCTGTCGAAAATGTCGGAATTGATCTACACAATGAAGCAGAGTCCTGAATGAATCTGTTTCAAGGTTATTACTGATGAAGAAACCTCTAGCCACTTCCCAGCCATTTGAATCCGAGTTGGAGAATGCCGCTCTGGAGACCTTGGCTGTCAGGGCTGGCCAGCATCGTAGCCAGTTCAATGAACACGCTGAAGCCATTTATCCAACCAGCAGTTTTATCTTTGCGTCTGCGGCTGAGGCCGCTGCGCGATTTTCGGGCGATGATGATGGCAATGTCTATTCCCGTTATACCAACCCGACAGTGCAGGGATTTGAAGAGCGTCTGGCAGCGATGGAAGGCGGTGAAGCCTGTGCGGCCACATCTTCTGGGATGGCTGCTATTTATGCTGTGTGCATGGGGCACCTGAAAAGCGGTGATCACCTCCTTTGCTCTCGCAGTGTGTTTGGCAGCAGCATCGTTTTGATGGAAAAATTTCTGCGTAAATTTGGCGTGGATGTTGATTACGTTGATCCCATTGACTGTGATGACTGGCGTCAACAGTGTCGCCCTGAAACACGCCTGTTTTTTCTGGAGTCGCCTTCCAACCCGATGCTGGAAGTGGCTGACATTGAAGCCTTGTCTGTGATTGCCCGTGACAATCAGGCCTTGCTGGTGGTGGATAACTGTTTCTGTACTCCCGTTATCCAGCAGCCTTTGTCGCTGGGCGCGGATTTGGTGGTGCATTCCGCGACCAAATACATTGATGGTCAGGGCCGCTGTCTGGGTGGGGCCATTGTTGGCTCAGCCGAGTTGATCGAGCCTGTGATTGGTGTGCTGCGCTCTGCTGGCCCAACCATGAGTCCGTTCAATGCCTGGGTGTTCACCAAAGGGCTGGAGACGCTCAGCCTGCGCATGAAAGCCCACAGTGACAATGCCATGGCGCTGGCTCTGTGGCTGGAGCAGCACCCTGCGGTTGCCAAGGTGAACTTCTGCGGTCTGGACAGTCACCCTCAGCGTGCTTTGATTCAGAAGCAACAATCGCTGCCGGGTGGGGTGTTATCGTTTGAGGTTCATGGTGGTCGTGAGGCCGCCTGGTCGGTGGTGGATGCGACTCAAATGATCTCTATTAACGCCAATTTGGGTGATACCAAAACCACCATTACGCACCCAGCCAGCACGACACACGGTCGTTTGACTGACGCCGAACGTGACGCTGCCGGGATTTCCCAGGGGCTGATGCGCGTCGCGGTGGGTATTGAAAATGTACGCGATATTCAACGTGACCTGGCTCTGGGTCTGGATGCACTCGCGGCAAGCTGATTTTTCTTTCTTCATGATGGCCTGATACTCATTGGGCCATCGACTTTCTGTTCTATTGAACGTTTAGGCGTTTCCTCTCTCCATACATGGCGCTGCTCATCCATGACGCTGTTGTTCAGTGACTGGTTTATTGAATTGCGCGGTTTGAACAAGGGCTTTTGAGTTGGAATATGATACAACCCTGTTCTTGTTAATCTCGGGCCTATCATGATTCCGGGTCATGCCATCCAGGTGGTGGCGTGACGAAATGGCGTAGTGTCCCGAATGATCCATACACAGCATTCGCTGGAGATATTCCCCATGAGTCGTGCGCTGAGTGAAGCACTGCAGCAACTGAATCAAGTGATTCTTGGTAAAGAAGAACAACTGAAAATGGCCGTCAGTTGCTTGTTGGCCGGAGGCCATCTACTGATCGAAGACTTGCCCGGTATGGGCAAAACCACCTTGTCTCACGCTTTGGGAGCGGTTCTGGGACTGACATACAATCGCATTCAGTTTACGTCGGACTTACTGCCTGCAGACGTTCTAGGGGTGAGTATTTTTGAGAAGGAAGCGGGAACCGATTTAGGGCGTTTTCGTTTTCACCCCGGGCCAGTATTTAGCCAGTTATTGTTGGCCGATGAAATCAATCGGGCCACGCCCAAGTCTCAAAGTGCTCTTCTGGAAGCCATGGAAGAGCGTCAGGTGACGGTGGAGGGCGAGACTCGCGCTTTGCCGGAACCTTTCTTTGTCATCGCAACCCAGAACCCGGTGAATCAGTCGGGCACCTTCCCATTGCCTGAATCCCAACTGGATCGTTTTTTGATGCGAATTTCCCTGGGGTATCCCAGTGAAGCGGCTGAACGCACCTTGCTGGAAGGACGCAGTCGCCGGGACATGGTTGAGCAGTTAGCGGCGGTGCTCGGCAGTGAAGAGCTGAAACAACTGCAGGCGCAGGTGGATGCCGTGAAAGCATCCAGTTCCGTACTGGATTATTTGCAGCGCATTATTGCCTTTACCCGTTACGAAGCTGGTTACGCCTATGGCTTGTCTCCGCGTGGTGCTCAGGCGTTGTTACGGGCCGCCCGTGCCTGGGCGTTGGTTGATGGGCGGCAACATCTGTTGCCGGAAGACATCCAGACAGTATTGCCTGCGGTGGTGGATCATCGTCTGGCGGATGCCTCGGGTGGTGGTGGCCATTCGCCATCGGGTCGTATCCTGAATACTGTACCGGTTCTGGTGTAATCATGCTGGGTGCGCTTCGACAGCGATTTCAGCGCCGTTTGAATGGTTGGCTGGATCGTCGCATTCCCTTATCCCGTTCGGTAGAACTGGGGCATCGTTCCATTTTCATCGTACCGACCTCGACGGGGCTGGTCTTTGGCGTGCTGTTGCTGTTGTTGCTGGTGACGGCGATTAACTATCAAAACAGTCTGATTTATGGCGTGTGCTTCTGGTTGTTCAGCATGGCCATGGGGGGCATGTATTTTACCTTTCGTAACCTGAAAGGGCTGACATTATCGGCACGGGAAGCCGTTCCCTGTTTTGTTGGAGAAGCGGTGGACATTCCTGTGCGCCTGGACAGTGGCCCCCGGCGCTCGCATTTTGCTCTGTGGATGGCCTATCCAAACGATGAGGACGAGAATCCGGCAAAAGTGGTGTCTGTGACGTCTGAAACCGAGATTGAAGTGACGCTGGCCTATCGCACTCACGCGCGGGGTCGCTTGAGACCGGGGCGTTTGAAGCTGGAGACGCGTTTCCCGCTGGGGTTGTATCGGGCCTGGAGTTATGTGGATCTGGAAGTGGGTTCATTGGTCTATCCGGCACCGGAATGGACGCCTTATGTTTTCTCGACCGGCAAGGAAAGTGACGGCGAACTGGAAGGGGCCACTCTGGACGCAACCGGCGATCAGGATTTCAGAGGTTTACGACCGTATCAGCCTGGCGATTCCATGAAACAAATTGCCTGGAAGCAAATGGCCAGAGGCAAGGGGCTGGTCAGCAAGGATTTTGACAGTGATCAGGGAGCCAGTTGCTGGTTGGACTGGAACAATCTGGCGGGTGATACCGAACAGCGTTTGCAACGCATGTGTGGCTGGATTCTGCAGGCCCACGAAGAAGGCTTGATGTACGGCGTTCGTATGCCTGGCCTGGAGGCGGCACCAGAACATAATGAGGTTCACTTGCGCCGCTGTTTGCAGCATCTGGCTTTATTCGGTGATGAGACTGGGGAATCCAATTCATGACGCAATTACCTCGTACCGCCTTGTTGTGGTTGTTGGCTGCTCTGGTGCTGGCCTTATTGCCCCATGCTACCCACTTGCCATGGGGCTTTGTGCTGCTGGCGCTGTTGGTTCTGGGATGGCGTTGGCTGATGCATCAGGGGCGTTTGCCGTATCCAGGTAAAGTCGCCAAGACCATTGCAGTCGTTCTGGGCTGTCTGGGTATTGCGGTGGTGTTCAAAAACCAGTTTTCCCTGGAAAGTGCGGTGGCCTTCTTTGTGACGGCCTCTCTGTTGAAGCTGTTGGAAATGAAGGCACGACGCGATGGTTACGTGATTGTCTTCC
>Ga0193963_1001404_pt1 | contig 12004 bp, 10 predicted proteins | sample FB_6_MG_FD_140359 | JGI IMG/M metagenome (GOLD analysis project Ga0193963, IMG submission 140359) | Microbial mat bacterial communities from the Broadkill River, Lewes, Delaware, United States - FB_6_MG | ecosystem: Environmental > Aquatic > Freshwater > River > Microbial mats | place: USA...
CATCTTATTATAACTATTGGTGGATAAATCCACCCTACAAATCTTTTAACAAATCTTTTTTATCTCACTATTAGGTAGATTTTTGACTCTATCTTCTATTATATCAAGAGTAGAGATTATCTGATTTGAGTATAGGTTTAGATGTTTTAATTTTCTAGTCACCATCTGTTTTTCAAGAGTTGTTATATCTTTTGAGTTAAGCGTAGCTATCTTATGTAGTATATTTCTCTTTGTAGGTAATACACAAAATATCTTATATATATCAATATATATATCATTGAGTTGATTATGATGCTCTTCTACTCTTTTGATGAGGTGTTTTGTAGATGCAGATACACTAAGTTTACTACCCTCTGTATATAACCACTCTCCAAAGTGAGATATTGTATTATGAATCAACTCCTCGTTATCTTTAAACGATTCAAAACTTAGGTTGTTAGCTTGTTCTACCCAATAAATATGCTCTTCTTTGGCACTGTTTATATTTTTTAACATTGACGCTTTAATCATAATAAATTCCTTACTATAGTGATAAATTGTTACACAAGTATAACAAGAAATTCTTAAAAAGAATACTTTTACTTATAATTACTTTTTTTGGTTATATTTTATCTTGACATAATCTATATAAATTGATACACTATTAATATAAAACTTATCTTAAGGAGATAAACTATGAAAAAGTTAATTAAATTACTCATTTTGAGTGTGGCAGTGGTGTTTTTTACAGGTTGTAATGGAACAGTTGATGGAGAATTAGATGGAACTGCTAATGTAAATGGAAGTACTTCATCAAATGGTTCATCTTATTCTTCAGTTAATCTTTTAAATCTTACTTATGGTTATCAGATTAATGGTTATAGTACATCTAATAATATAACATTAGAGTATTGTGGTAGTAGTTTCTATTACTATAGAAATGGTTCAACAGTAGATAGTGGTTCATTCTCTATCGGTAATTCAGGATATAGAATAAATATGTATGTTTATAATGATCCTTATTCTAGTAGTTATACTGATAGTTATAGAATTGATACATCAAGTGGAAGCTTATATAATGGTAGTTACTATGATATAGTTGGAGGAGATTATTTCCAAGTATCTTCTATTGTAAAGATACCTTGCTAACCAAATATGAAAAAATTACTAATAATAGTATCTCTACTATCATATATATATGCAGTAGAGACTAATACAACAACTACTAAAGAGTCTAACCAAACTGATATAAACACTACAGAGCATAATGCCACAGTAGTAAAACTCCCAAGCAAAGTAGATAAACTCATCTCTCTAGCCAAGAGTAAGTTTGGTTCGCCTTATCTCTATGCCAATGCAGGTCCCGATAAGTTTGACTGTTCGGGGTTTGTCTATTATGTATTTAAAACTAATGGTATAAAAATCCCTCGTACTTCTCGTAATCAATCCAAAATCAAAGGTAAGAAGCTAACTCGCAAAGAGATTAAAAGAGGAGATATACTCTTTTTTGATACAGGACATAGAGGTCATGTCAATCATAGTGGTGTCTATCTAGGTAAGGGTAAGTTTATCCATGCTAGTTCAGGCAAAGCAAAAAGTGTGACTATATCTAGTCTTGATAGAGGCTTCTATCCAGATAAGTTTCGTTGGGGTATTCGTAAGATAGAGGAAAATTTGACTGTTGCGAATTAGTTTTTTTATACTGTTTATATCCTTATATATATTTGCAAGTGAGCCAAAACCTCAGCCCTATACTATAGAGATTGTGGGGCAAAAAGAGTTTAGCCTAGATAGACTAGAGAGTGAGATGGGTGTCAAACGAAAGAGTATCTTTGAGTTTTGGAAAGATGATATTCCCAAAATAGAAGCCAAACTCAAACCAACACTACACGATGCACTAGAGAGCTTTTATGAATCTGAGGGCTTTTATGAAGCTAAGTTTTCTATAAAAGAGACAAACACATCTATAAGAGTAGAGATAAAAGAGAACAAGCCTATAAGAGTAGGAGATGTAAATATATCAAGTGATTATAATATATCTCATCTAGTTGTATTTAAAAAGGGTGATATATTTAGTGCAAGAGAGTTTATCTCTATCAAAAAAAATATAATATCAAGCCTTTTAAATGGTGGATACTGTAGTTATGATTTGGATACTAAAGCTTTTGTAGATTTGGAGACTAAAGTCGCTAACTTACGATATATACTCAAAAAGGGTGGAGTGTGTAAGTTTGGTAAAGTAAATATCAGTGGATTAAAGAGTATAGATGATGTGGTGATACTCTCTAGGCTTCGAGCGTTGGAGGGAGAGAGGTTTGATATGCAAAAGGTGCAAGATACCTCAAACAACCTCTACAAACTCAATGCCTTTGATAGTGTAGTTATCAATGTAGATAGGAAGTTTTATAACAAAGTACCTGTAGATATAAACTTCACAGAGACCAAAACTCCATACTATACAGAACTTGGTGTAGGGTATGATACATATCTAGGCAAAAGAGTAAAAGCAGAGATAACCAAAAATAACTTCTTGGGTAATGCACAGACTCTAACACTCAAAGGATACTGGTCCCAAAAAGAGCAACTTATAGCTTTGGAGTTTTATAAACCTGCGTTTATCAATCTATATAATAGATATATGGATTTAGGTACTAGTATGGGCTACTCCAATTTGGAGTTTGATGGATTTAATGAAGAGAAAACTGCTATAAGAGGATATTTTAAATATGATAATGGCAACTCTATATTAGAGGTGGGATTGGCATCTGAGTATATTATCATCAATGGAGTAGATAATCTAAATGGAGCTACACTATCTCAAGCTATCAATGAGGGGATATTTAAACTATTCTATCCTTATGTAAACTTTGTATATGATGGTAGAGACTCTAAGCTAAACCCAAAGAGTGGATATTATCTAAAAGCCTATTGGGAGCTAGGGTTAGCAGACGAAGATGATAGTAGTGCATACCTAAAGACACAACTTGAACTTAGAGCGATTGAGACATTTAGTGATTTGACTCTAGCAGTAGTAGGCAAAATAGGGGTAATCAAAAAAGAAAAATCCAACGGCTTACCAGAGTCAAAGTACTTCTTTGGTGGTGGGTCTTACTCCAATCGTGCTTATGGATATAGAGATATTGGTGTGATAACCTCTCCTACTACTGATACTATATATGGAGCATCTAGTATGCTCAATCTCTCTATAGAGGGGGATTATCCGATATGGGGAGATTTATATGGAGCAGTTTTTATGGATAATACAATGCTAAGTGAAGAGAGCTATGACTTCGGAGGTGAGATTATCTCATCTGTTGGATTTGGTGTTCGGTATATGACACCTATTGGTCCATTTAAACTAGATATTGGGTTCAATGCACATGATAGAAGCAAGTATGGTATCCAATTTCAGATAGGACAATCATTTTGATACATCTACTACTATACCACCCTATACTTCTCATACGCAAGATAGTTCTATATATATTTGTATTAGTAGTAATACTCTCTTTGGCTATATATACTATAGCCAACTCCTCTAGTGTTATTACAAAGTTAGCCAACGCTTATGCACCTGATTATAATATCTCATTTAGTCGAATACACGGCAATGTGGTCACAGGAGTAGAGGTAGATAATCTATCTTATAATAATCAAAAACTAGCAGATAGTATAAATTTTCGCTGGAACCCATCGGGACTAATGAGACAAAGAGTAATAATAGATAGTATAAAAGTAACTAATATAGATATAAAAGCCATAGAGATATTTGTAGCTTCTTTTGATAGCAATAGTAGTGAAGATAATCTAACTGTAGAAGAAGAGGATATAAATAGCACCAATCCATATATCCCAACAATAGTAGAGTTACAAGAGCTAAGTATAGATATAGCTCCTATAGAGTATGAGCCTGTCTATATCTCTTACCTGAAGCTAAAAGGGGCTAATGCGATATTTGATATAGAGACTCTAACGCTAAAGAGTGCCAAACTAGATTTAAACGCCTCTACTAATCTTACAGATATTTTATATACTACTAAAGTAAAAGATAATCATCTAATAGGTAGATTAGGACTTAAACCCCAAAAAGAGCTTTTTGATAAGTATGAGCTACCACTAAATAGAGCCTCTATTGGTGATATAAATTTGGACTTGAATGTATCTAGTCAAAAGATAGAAGCGTATCTAAACAAAAACATCAAAGAGCTACTACTAGCCAAAAAGGATGAGTTTAATCTCGATATAGATAATATATACATAAGTGCTATATATGATATAAACCAAAGCACCCTAGTAGCCAACACAAATGCAAGAGTAACTACACCTTATGCCAAAGATATAAAAGTATCAAATATATTTAGTATGGATAAGAATATAAGCTACACAGGAGAGATATATATCAAAGAGATATTGGGTGTAGAGAAAAAGTATATAGATATAGCAAATAATCTAAATATCTCCTATAGTGGAGATACCAAAAGCGTAGATACAAACCTATCATCAAACAATCTCCAAGGTAGTGTAACTCTACCTGATTTTACCAAAGCCGTGGTACATCTACATACCAAAAATCCTTTGGCACTAAACCAATTTGTATCTCTACCCAAAGAGCTTAATCAGACAAAAGCAAATGTAGTCATAGATGCTTCAAAAGATAATCCTATATATTTTGATACCAATAAAACTATAAAACTAAAAGCGATAGTATCTTCTGATATGCTCAATATAGATAGTGATATTATATATAAAGATAGATTGAGCGTAAGTAGTAATATTCAAATACCACAAAACTCTAACCTAAGAGAGTTTCAAAAAGATGTGAAGTGGGATAATCTAAGCCCAATATCTACAGAGGTTAATCTAGTAGATAGAGATATAGCCCTCTCACTCCACTCACCCTCTCTAAGGGCTAGTGCATACTACAATAACGATAGCACCAAACTAAGTAGTAATATTATATTAGATAACCTAAACCTAGATATAAGAGGATATACCTCCGATAATCTAAAAATAAATACCAATATCAAATCTATACCTCTAGTGCTAAAGAGTATCAATAGAGTATATAAACTAGATAATATACCTCTCAAAGGAGGTGCAGATATATCTGTGAATATAGAGAAACTCAAAAATATAAATATGAGTATCAAATCACCCAAAATAGAGTATCAAGCCGACCGTAAAACAGCACATATAGTAGAAGATATAGCCTTTGATATAAGTATGAGAGAGTCTAATATAGTTTTAGAAAAATATAATCTACTCTACAAAAAGCAGAAGATATTCTCTACCAAGCCATCGAATATATCTATAGAAAATGAGAATATAAAGATAGCTCCATTTTGGATAAATGATGAGGTAGAGATATTGGGTGGATATAATATCAAACTCAAAAGAGGTGATATAGATACACTCTCAAATAGTCTAAAAATATCTCATGAATTAGCAGATGTAGAGGCTAAGCTAGATATAAAGACCTCTCTTGATGGTAACGATACAACAATAACAGGAGATGTAACGATACTAAATGGAAAGCTCAAATATGATTTAGATACAAAGAGTTTCGCCTCAGATAGTGATATAATCATACTCCAAGATGTCAAAGATAGTAAGCCTAGCCCATTTATGGATAATCTAACCACCAATATAAAAGTAAAAACCCAAAGAGCATTAAGCTACAAAAAAGCAGGTATTAATATAGATGCCGATGTAGATTTGACTATATACAAAACCAAAGGCTCACCTCTAATGGTACTAGGCTCTATAGAGTTGCTAAGAGAGGGAAGCTATACCTTTGAAGATAAGAGATTTATACTAAATAAAAGTCACCTATACTTCACAGGAAACCCTAGTAAACCAACACTTGCCATAAGTATCAAATACAAATCACTAAACCACACCATAACCATAAGAATAACAGGTCAAGCAGACAATCCAGATGTCAAATTCTCATCAAGCCCAGCCCTTAGCGAAGAACAGATATTATCTGTAATACTATTTGATTCAGAGATAGGAGCAGAGAACAACAGTGGTAGTGAGATGATGAGAATGATGGGAGGAGCAGTAGCTAAATCGGCTCTATCGAATTTAGGAATAAAAATAGACCACCTAATATTAGGAGAGGGAAACAGTATAGAGATAGGAAAAAAGATAAGCAACAAAATTACCATAATATATGTAAATGACATAATATCAAGTGTAAAAGTAAAGTATGAACACAACAGAAACACAGATAGCACACTACAGATGAGTCCAGAGTCACAATCGTACGATATTGTATTTAAAAAGAGGTTTTAAACCTCTATCTCCACCTTATCGCTATATCTTGACTTCTCTAGTGCATCCTCTATCTTCTCATATATTGACTCCTTTGAGTCTAAATCTTTGACCTCTATTACACCAAAACTAAATGTTGTGTTTTTGGCATACTTCTCTCCTACTTGGGTAAATCTCTCTTTTAATCTTTGGGCTAGTATGGTAGCTCCTCCTAGTGGGGTATTGGTGGTGATTATTATATATGAGTCTAGTAGGTGTTCTCCAAAGTAGTCGTTTGTTCTTATCTTTTCATTTACTATTACGCCTATCTGATTTAGTAGTAAATCTTTTTTATTATCAGGCTCTATCTCTATCTTGAATGCTATAATTGATAACTCTAGTTTGTATCTCATACTACGAGATACCTCTTTTAACAAAATATCTTCTATAAAGATTTTATTATATGCGTTTGTATTGCTATCTTTTTCTATCATATTTTTTATATCTACGATAATATCTCTATTGTTATCATCTGTAGTGATAGTGCTATTTAGAATATCTTGTTTGAAGTTATCGCTATTTTTGTTTATATAGTAGATTAAAATTAGTGTATATAAAAATATAGATAGTATTACATTACCCAATACGATAGCCTCAAATAGCTCTTTGTACTCAAAGGTATTGGGAATGGAGTTGAACATAATAATACTCAAAGCCCCTTTGACACCAGAGAGTGTGAGTGTGTTTGTCCAATATATTGGTCTTTTTTGTACTGTAAACATAGATATTACAGACAAAAACCTAATAGAGGTGGTGATAAGAAATACTGCTACTATCTCAAATATATAATTTTTTAGAAGCTCTATATTAAAGAGATATGCCATCAATATAAATACTATACCATTGGCAAATATACCTATATAAAACGCCTCTTGTTTATACCCTCTAAACTCTTTTTTGCTCATAGCAGGGATATATCTCTCTATGTTTACTAGGATATGGTATAGGTTGTTTTTTTTGTGAGTTTGTGTGCTTTTTTTGTATCTCTCAAATAGAAGTTCTGGATTTTTATGAAGCTCTTTATCTATCAATACCTTAAAAGCCAATACACTTATTATCACAGACAATATACCCGATATATGCAGGTGTTCAGCTACTAGGAAAGATATGATTGTAATAAGATAGATGATAATAAACTGCTCTATAGGGTCTTTGAGAATTTTGACTAAAAAAAATCCAAAATAGGCACATAGTAGCCCTATAAGTATAGATTTGATAACTACATTGGCTACTACTACATTGACATAGCCTATGGTTATATCGACTCCATTTAGCATAGGTAGAGCGATAAAGTAAAATATCACAAGTGCTGTTACATCATTGAGTAGGCTCTCACCCTCAGCATAAATTTTGAGTTTGCTTGGTAGATTAAAGTTGGCAAATATAGATGATACAGTGATAGCATCTGTAGCCATTAACATAGTAAATAGAGCTATCCAACCTGCACTAGGTATAGCATAATCTGTGATAATATAGGGTACTACCATAACGGCTATAGAGATAGATACTGCTACAGAGACGATAGCTAGATAGAGTATGGGGAGTATATTTTTTTGCACCTCTTTGATATTGATACTGAGTAAATCTGGTAAGAGTATAATAGGTATCATAATATATAATACTCCATTAAACTGCTCTTTGGATATAGATAAAAATCCATCAAAGAGTATAGTAGATAGATATGAGTATGTAATCAAAAAGAGAGTAGTAGGTATCTTTGTAATCTCTTCTGATACTCTTGATATGAGTATAATAAGTAGTATTAGTGTAACAGTCTCAATCATACTATGAGTTATATGATAGCCAACTTAACAAATCATCTCCTAATCTCTTCATAATCTTATTTGTAGCCTCGACATAGCCTTTGGCATCTTTGGTTGTGGTATCTTCTGCATAACTAAATCTCTTGGATTTGATTAGTCTATTGTCTGTGCTATCTATCAATCTATACTCTATGGATACTATAGCTTTGGAGTTGTTGGATTTGAGACTATGATAAAATGCGTATATCGTACTCTCTATAGTATAATCCTCACTAATAGTAGAGCTATCTGGTACTACTGCTTTGTATATTTGGCTACTCTCTAGTAGTTCGATAGTTGCACCTTGGAGTAGTTTGGCTAGATTGTTTGACCACTGGCTATTTTGGTAACTCCCCCTCTCGCTACTGCTATAGGTGAAGTCCATATTTTGTGTTATGGTATCTTTTAGACTCTTTGGGTAGGCTATTTTTACGGTTTTATTCTTATATTTTGATTGTTGTTTGCTTTTTATTATGGGCATCTCTATGCTATATATATCTAGTGTGGGTAGCTTTGAACAACCAAATAGTGATATTATCATAACTATTAATAGTAATCTATTTCTCATTCTCCAGGTCCTTTTCTTGATTTTCTGCTTCTAAATAGAACGCTACTTGGGCTTTGTGATAAATCTCTTGAGAGGTCATTTATCTGATTTGACAAAATTCCAATATCTACCAACATCGGCTCAAATATCTTCTTGAAATTATAGTCTCCTCTTCTTAGAGTTTTGCCAAATTTTAGTGTAATGTTATTAAAATTCTTACTTGTTTTCATTATGTTATCTATAGTAGGGATAGATACCTCTTTGATTTTTTCAAAATCTTTTTGCATCTTCTTGAAATCATCTGTAGCCTCTACAAATCTGCTCTCTATATGGCTCATTGATTTATTAAAATCATCTAGTGCCACTATCGCTCTATTGGCTACTCTATCATACTTTAGTATAGTCTTATTGATGTTTGAGAGTATATCTTCAAATAGCTCTATATTTTTATCTGAGAGTAGTCTGTCTGCTTTTATTAGTAGGCTATCAAACTTGACTCTAATATCCTCTGCTTTGCTTGTAAATTTTGATAACATAGATAGCTTTGTGGGGATGAGAGGATAGTAAGTATCAGTAGATACTAGAGTCTTGGCATCGTTTGTACCTCCATCTATCTCTATAGAGAGTAGTCCTGTTACTCCCAACATCTGAGTGGAGGCTACCATATCCTCTTTGATAGGGATACCCTTTTTTATCTCTACAAATATCTCTATCACCTCGATATTTTTGGGATTGATATGTATATCGCTTACTCTTCCTACATTGACACCGTGTAGTTTTACATTGGAGTCTTTTGATAATCCTGCTATAGACTCTTTCATCTCTAATCTATATATATCAAACTCCTCTTCTAGGCTATATTTGCCTATCCAAAAGGTAAACCATACCATAGCACTACCAAATATAATTACAAATATACCTACAACGGTATAGTTTACTCTGCTATACATAATTTATCTCCTATAATATTTTTCATCTTATCTTATCTTATCTTTAAAAAAGCTCTTTATAAAAGGGTGAGTTGAGAGTAGTACATCATCTAAGCTACCACTAGCTACTATTTTTTTGTCTGCTAATATAGCCATCTTATCAACTATACTATATATACTCTCCAAATCATGAGTAATCATCACGACAGTTATACCCAAAAGGTCTCTTAACTCCACGATAAGCTCATCAAAAGCCCTCGCTCCAATTGGGTCTAGCCCTGATGTAGGCTCATCGAGGAAAAGAAGCTTAGGCTCCATAGCCAATGCACGAGCTAGTCCAGCTCTTTTGACCATACCTCCTGAGATTTGAGATGGGTAGAGTGTTCCCACATCTGCATCTAATCCTACCAAAGAGAGCTTGGAGCATATTAGTTTGTCTCTAAGTTTTTTATTGAGGTTTGTATATTCTTTTAGTTGCACCTCTATATTCTCAGCGATAGTCATAGAGGAGAATAAAGCTCCAAACTGAAACAGAACTCCCCAATCAGCTCTTATCTTTTGTGCATCTACATAAGATATTTTGTTTAGAGATTTACCCAATATCTCTATCTCTCCTGCATAAGGAGTGAGTAGCATAATCATCTCTTTCATAAGTAGTGATTTACCAGAGCCACTCTCTCCTAATATAGCATAAATCTCTCTTTGTTTTACAGATATATCTACACCATTGTGTATAACCTTCTCTCCAAATCTTGTAATGATACCCTCTGCTTTGATAATCTCTCTCATCACTATAGCCCAAACTTCGTAAAAATAACTGAAAAGAGAGCATCAAAAGCGATAACCAAAAATATACCATTTACCACAGAAGCTGTAGTTTGAAGCCCTAGACTTTGGGTGTTGTTAGAGACTCCAAATCCTCTATAACACCCAATAGTAGCGATAATGAAAGCAAACACAGGTCCCTTTATCATACCTAGTATATAGTGCTTAACCTCTAGCACCTCATATAGTCTATCTATAAACTGAGCATAAGATATACCTAGTTGTAGATTTGAGGCTACCATACCACCAAAGATACCCATAATATCAGCGAAAAATATCAACAGAGGCAACGCTACCATAAGAGCAAACACTCTAGGTAATACCAAAAATAGATATGGGTCAAACCCCATTGTACGCATAGCCGAAATCTCTTCGGTAATCTTCATAGCACCAATCTCTGCTGTATATGCCGAGCCACTTCGTCCTGCTATGACTATAGCTGTAATCATGGGTGCTAGTTCTCTAGTGATAGATATACCAATAGTATCGACGATAAATATATCAGCCCCAAATTTGGCTAACTGTACTGAACCCTGATAAGCTATAACCATACCCACAAGAAACGCAGTCATCCCAATAATAATAAGAGCATTAAGTCCAGATTGGTGTATATGATATACCGTCTCTTTGATGCGTATATCTTTGGGGTGTAGTATAGAGTGGTATATTGAGTAAAATAGATAACCCAAGAAGTTTATAAACTCTACTATATCTCTATATATATCTATAGTATTCTCTCCAATGGAGCGAAATAGACTTTTGGTGGCTACTTGTGGTATCTCTAGGTTTGTATCTCTAAGTAGATTATACATCTCTTCTTGTCTAGTATTATAACCTTTTACCTCAACGCTAAACGAGAGTCTAAACTTATCAAGATACTCCATAAATATAAGCACCCCTGCACTATCAAACTCACTAATATCTGATAAATCCCACAAGAGACTCTTTGTTGGTTTTATCTTTTTTAACTCTTTTTCTATCTGAGTGATACTACTTAGTGTCCACTCATTAGAAGCTCTAAGCTCTATATAATCATCAAACTCTATATAGCTTAAAAACTCTCTTTTCATAAACTATTTGACATATTGAGCTATAAGATGTATAGCCATCCCATAAGATGTAGAGTTGTTATATCGTGTAAGCACCTTGAAGTTTCTCCCACCTAGCCAAATATCATCATGAGTTCTATTACGATTTTTGAGCAGATAAGCTCTTTTTTGATGAAATGGTGCTAATGGTTTAATCCCAGACCTTAGTATAGTCCTTAGTGGGAGTGTTCGTCTATGGCTTGTTTTGAGTCTTCTATATCTTTTGCCTTTAAATTTCGTAGCCACTGCTACTGTAGCACCTTTTTTCCAACCATTTTTATGCATAAATTTAGCAATAACTCCTATAGCATCTTCTAAATCCCATGGGTCTTTTTTGCCATCTCTATTATAATCCATACCATATCTTCTAAATACAGAGGGGAGTTGTTGCACTACACCTATCGCACCTGCAAACGAGCCTTCTATTCTCTTGATATTATACCCCTGCTCTCTAGCCATCAAAAATAGATGCTTTAGTTCAGACTTAAACATCCTCTTCATACGGTTAGGGTGAAATGC